>Ga0209227_1000256_pt1 | contig 46261 bp, 42 predicted proteins | sample YNPBryantNP2012_FD_185815 | JGI IMG/M metagenome (GOLD analysis project Ga0209227, IMG submission 185815) | Anoxygenic and chlorotrophic microbial mat microbial communities from Yellowstone National Park, USA - YNP Bryant NP 2012 (SPAdes)... ...
CCCAGCGGCTGGCCAGGACGAACGAGGCAGCCACCGCGAACGGCAGCACCCCCAGGGAGGAGTACAGCGTGACGCCGGAAAGCGAAGATCGCGGGAGGATCGCCAGGTCCACCGCGGTATCCGCCAAGGCCGCCGCGAAAAACGCCAGCCCGCCCCCCAAAAGAGCGATGGCGCCAGCTTCCCGGCGGCGCAACCCCCCGGCCAGCCTGCCCAAGGCGAACACCACGAACCCCACGATCGCCAGCTCGGCGAGGTACACCCAGAGGTACAAATCCAAGGTGCGCCGCCAGACCAGGGAAAACCCGGCCCCCACCCCCAGGGTGCTGGCAGCCAGGATCGCCCAGGTGGGAGGAGGCTGGTCCGCCAGGGCAACTACCACCAGCGGAAAGAGGCCCACGGCCAAAAGCAGGCACGCCACGTTCAAGCGAAAGCTGCCGGCGGAGGAAAGCAAGAGGGTGGGGCCGAAGCTGGCGTAGCTGAGCTGGTAGCAGGCGAGCACCCAGAGGAACGCCACCCAAGGCCATTGCTCCCGTCCCCCGCCGGAGGTAAGCCGCAGGAAAACGTGGAAAAAGCCCAGCACGAAAAGCACCGTGGAACTCACCCAGAGCAGCAGATCCCGCCCCTGCTGTTGCCGCAGCAGTCGCTCGTAGCGGTCGAGCCGCGGGGCGGGGCCCAGCAAGCCCCCGAAGCGGCCCTCGTTGTACACGTGGATCGCCAGCTCGTTGAACTCCCCGAAGCGCAGCGCGCTGCGGGGCAAGCGGTAGACCCGGCGCTCCAGGGTACCGGGGGCGTACGCCGGGGGGAAGCTCCCGGTGCTGCCGATGCGCTGGCCGTTGAGGAACACCTCGTCCACATCGCCGATGCTCCCCAAATCCACCCCCAGGGTTTCGCTGGCCAGCTCGCTGGGAAGCCGGAACGTGATGCGGTACCAGGCGTGCCCGTCGTAGCCAGCAAACCCCCGCTTTTCCCACGGACCTGGCACTTGCACGCTCTGCCAGTGGGTTTTTTCCCGAAACGGCGAGGACCAAGCGGGGTCGTGACCCGGCCGGAACCACCAGCTGCCGGCCAGGGAAAAGGGCAGCCGCTCCACCACCAGCGCCTCGGGCTGGGCCCAGGCGGCAGCGGCCAGCAAGAGCAACCCCCAACCCCACCTCACGGCCTGCCTCCCGCGCTTTCCGGGCAAGGTACCGGCACTGCCCCGGGGAAATCCGCTTGCAAGCTAGCCGCTACCTCCTGGGCTCGGGCGAAGCCCGCGAGCCCGGTGACCCGCACCCGGGTGAGGCCACCCCCCGCCGGCGCGGTGCGCCAGGCAAAACCTCGGCTCGCGAGCTTAGCCGCGGCCCGGGCCACGTTTTGCTGCTGGGCGAACGCCCCCACCTGCACCTCCCAGCAACGGGCCCGCACCATCCCGTCCCCCCAACGCAGCACCACCAGCCGCACCGGCGCCACCCCCCGCTGCAGCATGTCCAGCTGTGCGGCGGCGGCCCGGGAGAGGTCGAGGATGCGGCCCGGGACGAAGGGCCCCCGGTCGTTGATCACCACCTCCACGCTGCGGCCGTTTTCCAAGTTGGTCACCGAAACAGCGGTGCCGAAGGGAAGGGTGCGGTGGGCCGCGGTCATCGCGTGCATATCGTAAACCTCCCCCGAGGCGGCCACCCTCCCGTGGTAAGGCTCGCCGTACCAGGAGGCGAGCCCTTGCTCCACGTAGCGGGAAGGGGGCGGGGCGGGGGGCGGGGTGCTGGCACACCCGGCAAGCGCCACCGCAGCGCAAAACATCAAGGTGCGGCTCAAACCTCGATCCTCGCGTCGTCGCTGGCTTTCCGGTGGCGGGCAAGCCAAGGCTCTACGTGCCCCTGGAGGAACGCCGCCACCTGCTCGGGGGCGCGGCCGGCGAAGCGCCGGGGGGAGAGCAGCGCCGCAAGCTCGGCCCGGGTGAAGCCGAAGGCGGGGTCGGCAGCCACCAGGTCCAGGAGCGGGTTATCCCGGCCTTCCAGCTTGATGGCAGCGATGGCTTGCTGGGAGTAAACGCGCAGCTTCTCGTGGAGCTGCTGCCGATCGCCCCCTTTGGCCGTGGCCTGCATGAGGATCGCCTCGCTGGCAAGAAACGGCAGCGCCTCGGCCAGGTGCTTGGCGATCACCGCGGGAAAAACCTCAAGCCCCTCGGCCACGTTGGCCCACAGCAGCAAGATGGCGTCGGCAGCGAGGAAAGCCTCGGCCAGCACGATGCGGCGGTTGGCGGAGTCGTCCAGGGTGCGCTCCAGCCACTGGGAGGCAGCGGTCCACGCGGCGTTCCCCAGAACCTCGATGAGGTACCGGGCCAGGGCGCACATGCGCTCGCAGCGCATGGGGTTGCGCTTGTACGGCATGGCCGAGGAACCCACCTGGGTAGCCTCGTGGGGTTCCTCCAGCTCCCCCAGGCGGGAGAGCAAGCGCACGTCGGTGGCGAAGCGGTAAGCCGATTGCCCCAGCCCGGAGAGCGGCGCCAGCAGGTAGAACTCCACTTTCCGCGGGGCGGTCTGGCCGGTGACCGGGTAGGTGCCGGGAAAACCGAAGGCCTGGGCGATCCGCCGGTCCAAGGCCTCCACCTTCTCGTGGCTCCCCAAAAGCTCCAGGAACGAGGCTTGGGTGCCGGTGGTGCCCTTGGCCCCCCGGAGCAGCAGCCGGTCCTTTTCCTCCTCCAGCCGGGCGAGGTCCGAAAGCAGCTCGTAAAGCCAAATACATGCCCGCTTGCCCACGGTGGTGGGCTGGGCGGGCTGGAAGTGGGTATGCCCCAGGCAAACCAGCTCCCGATGCTTAGCGGCGAACGCGGCGAGCCGCTCCACCACCGCCGCCCCCCGGGCCAAGAGCAGCTCCGCGGCTTCCCGCAAGATCACGAGATCGGCGTTGTCGGTCACGTAGCAGGAGGTGGCCCCCAGGTGCAGCCAGGGGCCCGCTGCGGGGGCTACCTCCGCCAGGGCGCGAATGTGCGCCATCACGTCGTGCCGGGTTTCCCTCTCCAAGACGGCGGCCCGGGCCAGCTCCGCGTCGGTGGGCGTGAGGTGCGCCGCAAGCTGCTGGAGCGCTTCCTCCGGGATCGGTACCCCCAGCTCCCGTTGCGCCTTGGCCAGCTCCAACCAAAGCTTGCGCCACAGGGCGATGCGCCGCTGCGGCGAAAACAGCTGCCGCATGGCGGGGGAAGCGTAGCGGCTTGCCAGCGGATGCACGAACTCGTCCACAAAGCTTATTGTGCCACGGCCGCCTCCTTGACCAGCTTGTGAATGCTGGGCACAATGTCCTGGGCGGGAGGCACCATGGGGGGTCAGGCAAGGAAACCGGTGGCGGTGATCGCGTTCGGGGGCAACGCGTTGTTGCGCCCCCAGGACCACGGCACCCAGGAGGAGCAGTTCACGCTGGCCTGGAAGGCCACCCGGTGGCTGGCGGAGATCATCCACCGGGGGTACGAGCTGGCCATCGTCCACGGTAACGGGCCCCAGGTGGGCAACATCATGATCCAGGTGGAGGAAGCCATCACCAAGATCCCCCCACAAACCCTGGACGTGTGCGTGGCGCAAACCGAGGGTTCCATCGGCTACATGTTGCAAAACCAGCTGCGCAACCGGCTTTTGGAGGAGCAGATCGAAAAGCCCGTGGTCACCGTGCTCACCGAGGTGGTGGTTTCCAAGGACGACCCTGCCTTCGAGAACCCCTCCAAGCCCGTGGGGCCGTACTTCACCGCGTACCGGGCCAACCAGCTGATGCAGGAACAGGGGTGGATCATGGTGGAGGACGCCGGTCGGGGGTGGCGCAAGGTGGTGCCTTCCCCGGTGCCCCAGCGCATCCTCGACGTGGACGTGGTGAAAAAGCTCGTGGAGGCAGGTGCCGTGGTCATCGCCTGCGGTGGCGGCGGAATCCCCGTCTACCAGGACGTGGGGGGCTACTTTCGGGGCGTGGAAGCGGTGATTGACAAGGACTACTCCGCTTCGATCCTCGCCCGGGAGCTCGCCGCGGACCTCTTCATCATCCTCACCCAGGTCCCCCAGGTGGCGGAGAACTACGGCCGCCCGAACCAGCGGTGGCTGTCGCAGCTTCCGGTGAGCAAGGCGAAGGAGATGCTGGAAGCGCACCAGTTCCCGCCGGGGTCCATGGGCCCGAAGATCCGCGCTGCCCTGCAGTTCGTGGAGGCCACCGGCAAGGAAGTGCTGATCACCGATGCCGAGCACTTGAAGGACGCCCTGGCCCGCAAGGCCGGGACGTTCATCGTGCCCGATGGGAGGGAGCAATGATGTTTCGCAACCCGTGGCTGCGCCACAAGGACCTCATCTCGATCCACGACCTCACCGCCGAAGAGGTGGAGGCGCTCTTTCAGCTGGCGGAAAACGTCAAGGCCAGGCCGGAGCGTTACCGCACGGCGCTCGCCGGCAAGACGTTGGCCATGATCTTCGAGAAAGCCTCCACCCGCACCCGGGTTTCCTTCGAGGTGGGCATGTACCAGCTGGGGGGGCTCGCGCTGTTCCTCTCCAGCCGGGACATGCAGATCGGCCGGGGGGAGACGATCCACGATACCGCCAAGGTGCTTTCCCGCTACGTGGACGGCATCATGGCCCGCACCTTCGCCCACGAAACCGTCACGGAGCTGGCTCGCCACGCCACGGTGCCGGTGATCAACGGCCTCACCGACCTGCTGCACCCCTGCCAGGCCCTGGCGGATTACTTCACGGTGCGGGAGAAGTTCGGCAACACCAAGGGGCTCACCCTGGCCTACGTGGGGGACGGCAACAACATGTGCCACTCGCTGATGTTCGGCGGGCCGAAGGTAGGGATGCACGTGCGCCTCGCCACCCCTCCCGGCTACCGCCCCAAGCCGGAAATCGTCGCCATGGCCCAAGCCGACGCCGCTGCCGCTGGCACTACCGTGGAGCTTTTCGACCGCCCCGAGGAGGCAGTGGCCGGGGCCCACGTGGTGTACACCGACGTGTGGGCCTCCATGGGGCAGGAAGCGGAGGCGGAGCGGCGCAAGCGGGACTTTGCCGGTTACCAGGTCACCCCGGAGCTCATGGAGCTGGCGGATCCCCAGGCGGTTTTCATGCACTGCCTGCCCTGCCACCGGGGGGAGGAGGTCCACGAGGCGGTGGCGGATGGTCGCTGGTCGGTGATCTTCGACGAGGCGGAAAACCGCCTGCACGTGCAAAAGGCCATCCTCTTGCTTCTCATGGCCCGGTAGCCCATCATCTTGCTATGGCGCGCCTTGGGTCGCCACCGCTGGAGCTTTTGCAGCTGGCCAGGACTTTTCGCCGGGAGGTGGAAAGCACCCTGGGGGTGCCTGTCCTTGTCACGCTTTTCGGCTCCTGGGCGCGGGGAGACGCCATGCCCGACTCGGATGTGGACCTCTTGACCGTGGTACCGCAGCGAAGCCCGGAGGTGGAGGAGCGGGTATGGGACGTGGCTTGGCGGCTCAGCCTCGCGGCCGGGCGCCTGCTGGCGGCTTGCGTGGTGGGGGAGGACGAGCTGCCTTTGCTTTCGAGGTCACCACTTTGGGGGGAGCTGCGGCGGGAGGGGATTCCGGTTTGACCCACCTCCGAGAAACGCTGGTGAGCTACCGCTTGGAAATGGCCCGGCGCACCCTGAACGATGCGCGCTTGCTCGTGGAGTCCGGGGGCAGCCCCTGGAGCGTGGCCAACCGCGCCTACTACGCGATGTTTTACGCGGTCCTCGCACTGCTGATCGCAGTGGGGCAGAGCCCGCGCAAGCACGCGGGGGCGATCACGCTTTTCGACAAGCTCTTCGTGAAACCAGGGCTGTTTCCGGCGGAAACCAGCCGTTGGCTGCACCGGGCGTTCACTTTGCGGCAGCTCGCGGATTACCGCGAGCTTGCCGACATATCCCCGGAACGTGCTAGCGAGCTGGTGACGTGGGCTGGCGAGCTAGTAGGGCATGTTGAGCGCTTCCTCCGGGCCCAGCAGCCCCGTCAAAACTGACTCCCGGGGTGCTCGGTCCGGCCCTGGGACGCCGCCAACATGCCACCGCGCTGCTTCCCGTCGAGCCCCGGGCAAGCTCAGGGTTGCTTCTCCGCCACACGGGCTTGGAGGCGGGCGATGGAGCTTTGCACGTGGGCTGCCTTGGGGTCCTGGGGGTGCTTGGCGAGCCACGCTTGCTTGGCGGCCAGTGCCTCGGCCCAGCGCCCGGAAAGCGCCAAGCAGTCGGAAATCTCCAAGGCCAGGTCCAGCTTCTCGGGGGCCAGGTGCTGCGCCCGCTGGAAGTGCTCCAGCGCCTTGGAGGGCACCCCCAGGGCCAGGAAGCTCCGCCCGGCAAGCACCTCGGCGGGGGCGGAAGTGGGGTCGGCGAGGATCGCTTGCTCCGCCATGGGGGCAGCCTCGTGGTAGCGGCCGGTGTCGTAGAGCAGCGCGGCGAGGTTGAAGCGGGCGTAAAAGTCGAAGGTGTCGGCGAGCAGCGCTTGACGGAACGCGGCTTCCGCGGCCTCCAGGTCGCCGGCCAGCCGCAGCTGCACCCCCAGGTTGTTGGCCGCCGCGGCGTAGCTGGGGTCTTCCGCCAAAGCCTTGCGCAAAAGCGCCAACGCTTGCTCCTGGTCCGCATGCCTGGCCCGCTCGAGCCCCTGCTGCATGAGCTTGCGCGCCTTGCGGCGAGCAGCGGTTTCGGAGGGCCGGGCCTCCGGGGGTCGGGGGTCCTGGCGCAGCACGATATCCAGCCTTTCCCGGGCCAGGATCCCGGTGCGGGTGCTCCAGGGGAGGAACCCCTCGGCCTTCACGCGGATCTCCCACACCTCGCTGCGCTGCGGCAGGGCCAAGGCGTAGAACCCTTGGGGGTCGGTGACCGCGTAGTCGGTGCGGAACTCGCTGTTGAGGTACACCTCCACCACCGCGTTGGCGATGGGCTTGCCGTCCACGGTGGTGACGTAGCCGAAGATGGCGGGCCTTCCCGGGGGCAGGTTGTTCACGAACCCCCAGGAGGAGCTGTTTTCCTGCGCTCCGGCCACCGCGGCGAAAAGCGCGAGAAAAGCCATGACCGCGCGTTTCATGGACGTTCTCCTCTCGAGGCTTGCAACGAGGCTTGCTTGCCTTTCATTCCCGGGGGGGAGCCGGCGCCTGGGCCAGCGCCTTTTCCAGGTCCTGGAGGAACTGGGGGTGGGGCTTCACCCCCAGCGCCTGGGCTTGCTCGAGGTTTTCCTTCGCCGCCCACGGGTCCCCGGCGGCCAGGTACGCCACCGCCAAGTTGTAGTAGGCCGCGGCGTTTTTCGCGTCTAGCGCCACGCACAGCAGCAAGTCGCGGATGCCCCCGGTGCGGTCCCCGGTGCGCAGGCGGGCGAGCCCAGCCAGGTAGAACACCTCCGCGGGGATGCCGGCCAGGGTTTCCACCTGCCAGCGCTGGCGGGCGAGGAACTCCTCGGTGGCCATGCGGGAGCGGGCCAGGTTGGTCATGGGGGAAAGCCCCGTGGGACGCGCTCCCGCGCCGGTGGCCGGGGTCTTGCCCTGCTGCAGGCGCATGAGGTCGGCGAACTGCCGCGCCCGGTCCGCCGCTTCTTGGCGGGTTTCCAGCTCCGCCAGGCCCGCTTCCTGTTGCCACCGGGCGTAGCGCTGCTGGGCCTGCTCCAGCACCGGGATCGCCTCGGCGAAGCGCTTTTGCAAGCAAAGCACCCGGGCGAGGCCCAGGTAGGCGGGGGGCAGCTCCGGGGCGAGCTGGGCCGCCTTGCGGAACGCCTCTTCGGCCTTGACCAGCTCCCCCTTCTGGGTGAGCTTTTGCCCCGCCAGGACCTGGCTGCGGGCCAAGGCCAGCCGGCTAGCGTCCTGGGCCTGGGCCACGGCCCCGGCCAGCGTGACGGCCAACACCAACCCGAGGGCGGCTCGCATGGCTCGATTGTACCCCCGGTGGCGGTGCCCACGTCATGTTGGCGCGGCGCCGGGGGCTTGCAGCGTTGTGTAAACTGGCATGCCGCTTGCTGCCCGAATCGGGCCGCTGCCCCGGGGCAAGGCCGGGGAGGACGGAGGGAGCCGTGATTGAGGTACAGCAACTCACCAAGCGCTACTTCGATCGCGAGGTGGTGAAGTCCGTGAGCTTCTTCGTCCCCGAGGGGGAGGTGCTGGGGTTCCTGGGGCCCAACGGCGCCGGGAAGACCACCACCATGCGCATGATCTGCGCTTACCTGCCGCCTACCTCGGGGACCGTGAAGGTGGCCGGTGTGGACCTGGCGGAGGACCCCCTGGCGGTGCGGGAGCGCATCGGCTACTTGCCGGAAAACGTGGCGCTTTACCCGGAAATGCGGGTGGAGGAGTTCCTGCGCTTTCGAGCGGCCATCGAGGGGGTGAGCCGCAAGGACGTGCCCGAGCGCCTTTCTTATGTGCTGGAGCGCTGCATGCTCACCGACGTGCGGCGCCAGCTCATCGGCACGCTATCCAAGGGGTACCGCCAGCGGGTGGGGCTGGCCGCGGCGCTCATTCACAAGCCGCCGGTGCTGATCCTCGACGAGCCCACGGTGGGGTTGGACCCGCGGCAAATCGTGAAGATCCGCGAGCTCATCGTGGAGCTGGGGCGGGACCACACGGTGATCCTCTCCACCCACATCCTCCCGGAGGTGGAGCAGGTTTGCCAGCGGGTGCTGATCATTGACGATGGGCGCATCGTGGCGGATGGCACCCCCGATGCGCTGCGCACCGGCTTTTCCGGGCTTTCCGCGGTGACCGTGGAGCTGGAGGGGGCCGATGCGGCCGCGGAGGAGCTTTTCTCTCGCATCGCCGGGGTGGAAAAGGTGGAAAGCCTCGGCCAGGGCCGTTGGCAGCTGGCGGTGCGGGATGGCAAGGCGGTGCGGCGGGAGGTGTTCCGCCTGGCGGTGGAGCGCAACTGGGTTCTCACCGAGCTCTCCCAGTCGGTCCCCAGCCTGGAGGACGTGTTCCTGCGGCTCACCACCCGGGAAGAGGCAACGTTGGAAGCGGAGGAGGTGCAGCATGCGTAAGCTTTGGGCCATCGTCAAGCGGGAACTCGTGGCGTACTTCTCCTCGCCGCTGGCTTACGTGGTGCTCACGGCGTTTTTGTTCGTGAACGGGTTCGTGTTTTGGCTCATCGTGGCTTACCTCAACGACCCGCGCACCAGGGCCATGGCGCCGCTGCGCCTGCTCTTCGGTGGAACCATGTACTTTTGGCTCTTGCTGCTGTTCGTGGTGCCGGTGATCACCATGCGCCTTTTGGCGGAGGAACGGCGCACCGGCACCTTGGAGCTCTTGCTCACGGCCCCGGTGACCGAAGGGCAGGTGGTGCTGGGGAAGTTCCTGGCAGCGTGGCTCTTCTACCTTTTCCTCTGGTTGCCCACCCTGGCGTACGTGGCGATCCTCGCGAGCTACGCCACCATAGACCCCGGGCCCGTGGCCGCGGGCTACCTGGGTATCGCGCTGTTGGGGCTTTTGTTCGCCAGCGTGGGGGTGTTCACCTCCAGCTTGGCGAGAAACCAAATCGTGGCTGCGATTTTCGCCTTCGCGGCGCTGGTGGTGATTTTTTCCGTGGGGTTGGTGGAAAACCTCGTCACTAACCCGGCGCTGAAAAACGCGCTCTCCTACATGAACCTCTGGGACCACATGGACGACTTCGCCAAGGGGCTAGTGGACACCCGACGCCTGGTTTACCCGGTTTCGGTGACGGGGCTGTTCCTGTTCTTCGCGGTGAAGGCTCTGGAAGCGGTGAAGGGGAGGTAGCCGTGCGCAAGGAAAGGGTTTTCTTCGCCTCCACCCTGGCTTTCGGTGTGGTGCTTTCCCTGTTGCTTGCGGGCATGGTGAACTGGCTTGCGGCCAGGCACTACGCCCGGTGGGATTGGACCAAATCCCGCCTTTACTCGCTTTCCGAGAAAACCCGCAACGTGCTCGCGGCGGTGAAGGAGCCGGTGCGGGTGGTGGTGTTCATGACCGGCACCACACCGCTTTTCGAGCAGGTGAAGGAGCTTTTGGGCCGCTACCAAGCAGCTTGCCCCAAGCTCACCGTGGAGTTCATAGACCCCGAGCGGGACCCGCTGCGCACCCGGCAGCTCACTCAGGAGTTCGGGGTTTCGGTGGCCAACACCGTGGTGTTTTCCCAAGGGACGCGCAAAAAGCACGTGACCTCGGACCAACTGGCGGAGTACGACTACGAGGGTTTCCAGTTCGGCCAAGCGCCGCGGATCAAGGCGTTCAAGGGGGAGGAGCAGTTCACCTCGGCCATCCTCCAGGTCACCAACCCCAAGGTGCCCAAGGCGTACTTCACCACTGGCCACGGGGAGCGGGACCTGGACGGGTTCGGCGATGACGGGCTTTCGCAGCTCAAGGAGCTTTTCAAGCGGGACAACTGGGACGTGGCCAAGGCCACGCTGCTTTCCGGCGCGGTCCCCGAGGACTGCGACCTGCTGGTGGTGGCGGGTCCCACGGCGCCTTTCGCGCCGGTGGAAAGGCAAGCCATCGAAGCGTTCTTGGACAAGGGGGGCAGGGTTTTAGCCTTGCTGGACCCGGTGCTGGGCCCCGGGCAGCAGGAGTCGGGGCTGGGGGAGCTTCTGGGCAAGCGGGGGGTGGTGCTGGGGAACGACCTGGTGGTGGACCCCGAGCGCCGGCTGCCGTTTTTTGATCTTTCCGCGGTTTTCGTTAACGAGTTCCGGGCGCACCCCGCGGTGGACCCGCTGCGGGGGTTGGCGGTGCTGCTGCCGGTGGCGCGCTCGGTAAGCCCGGGCACCCAGGAAGGGGTGAAGTGCTCCACGCTCTTCGCCACCTCTGCTGCGGGTTGGGGGGAGACCGACATTGCCGGGATCATCTCCCGGCGCACCGTGAACAAGGACCCCAAGGACACCCCCGGTCCGGTATCGCTGGCGGTGGCCTGCGAGCCGGAGAAGCCGGAGAAGGGGAGCTGGCGGTTGGTGGCGGTGGGGGATGCGGACTTTGCCACCAACTCGCAGATCGCCAGCGCGGGCAACGCCAACCTGGCCATGAACCTGGTGAACTGGCTGGGCAAGCGGGAGGAGAGCCTGGGGATCGCCCCTTGCCAGCCGGAGCAGGTGAACCTGGTGCTTTCCGCCAGCCAGCTGCGGGCCATCATGCTGGTTTCCCTGGTGGGCTTGCCCGCGGTGGGGATCGCCCTGGGGGTGGTGGTGTGGTGGCGGCGGCGCCGCTAGGAGGTGAGGCATGCGTCCTTTCCGCTTGCTGCTGCTGGCCCTTTTGGTGGGTGGGCTTTTCGCCTTCATCTGGTTTTACGAGCGCAAGGCGCCCACTACGGAGGAGCTCCGGGAGCGGGAGGGCAAGCTTTTCCCGGACCTGGCCACGGACAAGGTGGCCAAGGTGGTGGTGCACAACAGCCACGGGGAGTTCGAGCTGGTGAAGGAGGGGGGCGGGTGGAAGCTCGCCAAGCCCGTCAAGGACGAGGCCAACGCCGGGGCGGTGTCCTCGCTCGTGTCGCAAATCGCTTCCCTGAAGGCGGAGCGCACGCTGCCGGCGGCGGAGGTGAAGCTCGCGGATTACGGGCTTGCCAACCCCGCCCGCTGGGTGGCGGTGCGGGAGGAGGGGGGCAAGGAGTACACGGTGCGCTTCGGCGAGGAGCTGCCCTTGGGGAACACCGCCGCGGCCATCACCGACGGCAAGCACGTGTACCTGGTGAGCAAGTGGATCCTCTCGGACCTGGACAAGGATCTCGCCGGCTGGCGCTCCACGGACCTCTTGCCGTTCTTCGGCAGCGACGTGAACGCGCTCACCGTGGTCTCCCCCCAGGGGCGCCTAGCGGCAGCGCGGGCGGGGGGGCTGTGGCAGCTCACCGAGCCCGTGGCGGATCTCGCGGAGCGGGAGGAGGTGGAGGGGATCCTTTCCGACCTTGCTGGGGCACGCATCAAGGAGTTCCTGGACGGGACCGTGGACCTGGCGGCGCTGGGGCTCGCCTCCCCCCGGGTGAGCGTGACGCTGGTGCGCAAGGAAGGCGCCCCCTTGACCCTGGCCTTCGGCCAGGAGCGGGAGGCGGGCGGGGGGCGGCAGGTGGCTTGCCAGCGGGGGGAGCGGGTGTTCTGGGTGGAAGCTTCGGCCACGAGCCACCTGCTGAAGGACCCCGCCACGTTCCGCTCCGCCAAGCTTTTGCAGTTTTCCACCTGGCAGGTGGACAAGCTGGCGCTGCAGCGGGGGGAGAAGAAGGTCACCGTGGAGCGCAAGGAGGGGGTGTGGCGCAACGAGAAGGGGGAGGAGGTTGACTCGGGGCCCATCTTCTCCCGGCTTTCCACCTTGGCGGACCTCAAGGTGCTGGCGTTCGATCTGCCCCAGCCCCAGGGCCAGCCGCTGGGCAGCGTGACCCTGGCGGGGCAGGAGGGGCTGGAGGCGCAGGCGAGCTTTTACCCTGGGGCGGAGGGTGGGCAGCTTTTGGCGGTGGTGAAGGGGCGGCCCAAGGCGCTCGCGGTGGACAAGGCGAAGGTGGAAGAGGTCCTGGCCGGGGTGGAGCTGGTGGGCAAGCCCCAGCCTACACCCACCCCCGCCGCGAAGTAACCAGCTCCCCCACGGTCCCGGTGGGCTTTGCGGGGGAGGCGGCGAGTGGCTCGCGGTGCCGGGCAAGTTTGCAGCTCGCCTTGACGCCGGGAAGCGAAACCGATAGGGTTTTTCGTTGCTGCGACAAAGCAGCGCGAGGGGTGGCATGTACAAGGACACGCTGAACTTGCCCAACACCGCGTTTCCCATGAAAGCGGAGGCTGCCAAGCGGGAGCCGGAGCGGCTCGCCCGCTGGAAGCAGCAGCGGCTCTACGAGAAGATCCGCGCTGCCCGAGCGGGGCGGCCGCGCTTCTTGCTCCACGACGGGCCGCCCTACGCCAACGACCACATCCACATGGGGACCGCGCTCAACAAGATCCTCAAGGACCTGGTGGTCCGCTCCCGCACGATGATGGGGTTCGATGCTCCCTTCGTCCCCGGCTGGGACTGCCACGGCTTGCCCATCGAGCACAAGGTGGACCGGGAGCTGGGGGCCCGGAAGGCGGGGATGGACGATCTGGCGATCCGCGCTGCCTGCCGCAGCTACGCCGAGAGGTTCGTGGCGGTGCAGAAGGAGGAGTTCCGGCGCCTGGGGTGCCTGGGGGATTGGGAGCACCCCTACCTCACCATGGCGCCCCGCTACGAGGCGGACATCGCCAAAGCGTTGGGCAAGGTGGTGGAGGCGGGGCTTTTGTACCGGGAGCGCAAGGCGATCCGCTGGTGCTGGCACTGCCGCACGGCGCTAGCGGAAGCCGAGCTGGAGTACCAGGAAAGGCGCGATCCGGAAATCACCGTGGCGTTCCCCGCCACCGACCCCCAGGAGGTGCGCCGTCGCTTCGGGACCAGCGGCCAAGGGGAGGTGTTTTTCGCGATTTGGACCACCACTCCCTGGACCATCCCTTCCAACTTGGCCATCGCCGTGCACCCGGAAGCCAAGTACGTGCTCTGGCGTACCGCCAAGGGGGACCTGGTGGTGGCGCAAGCGCTGCAAGCGAGCTTGGCCCAAGCGCTGGGCCTTTCGGGAGAGCTGGTGGGGGAGCTGCCCGGGGAGGCGCTGGTGGGGCTTTCCTACCGCCATCCGCTCCCCGAGGGGGTGCGGGTGAAGCTCCCCGAGGGTGCTTCGGTGTTCCGGGTGGTGGCGGCGGACTACGTCACCCTGGACACCGGGACCGGGCTGGTGCACATCGCTCCGGGGCACGGGGAGGAGGACTTCCGCACCGGCAAGGTCTGGGGGCTGCCGGTGCTCTCTCCGGTGGACGAGGGGGGGCGCTACACCGCCGAGGTGGCAGAGCTTGCGGGAACCCACGTGTTCGAGGCCAACCCGCGCATCACCGAGCTGTTGCGAAGCTCTCGGGCGCTGCTCGCCTCGGGGGAGGGGAGCCACGACTACCCCCACTGCTGGCGGTGCCGCAAGCCCGTGATCTTCCGGGCCACCGAGCAGTACTTCATCGCGCTCACCCCGGACGCGACCCCCCATGCGCGGCTCAACCTGCGGCAGGAGGCGCTGGCGGCCATCGGCCAGGTGACCTGGGTGCCCCGGTGGGGGGAGGAGCGCATCGCGGGGATGGTGGCCAACCGCTTCGAGTGGTGCGTTTCCCGCCAGCGCCGCTGGGGATCCCCCATCAACGTGCTGGTGTGCAACTCCTGCGGGCGCATCTGGCCGGACGGCGCCGACCCCGAAGCGGCCCGGGCGTTTTTCGCCAAGGTGGAAGAGGCGTTCGTCCGGGAGGGGGCCGATGCTTGGTACGCCCACCCGGTGCGTGCCTTCGCTCCGGAGGGGCTCGCCTGCCCGGCGTGCGGGGGGCGGGAGTTCCGCAAGGAGGCGGACATCCTCGACGTGTGGTTCGACTCCGGGGCTTCCCACTTCGCGGTGCTGGACCACGGGCGCTTCCCGGGCCTGGGGTGGCCGGCGGACCTGTACCTGGAGGGGCACGACCAGTACCGGGGGTGGTTCCAGTCCTCGTTGCTGGTGGGGGTGGTGACCCACGGGGCCGCGCCGTACCGGGCGGTGGTGACCCACGGGCACGTGCTGGACGCCCAGGGGCGGAAGATGTCCAAGTCCCTGGGGAACGCGGTTTCCCCCATGGAGGTCACCGAGAAGTACGGGGCGGACGTGCTGCGCTTGTGGGTGGCCTCGGTGGACTTCCGGGAGGACATGCCGTTTTCCTTCGACTCCATGGAGCGGGTGGCGGAGTCCTACCGCAAGATCCGCAACACGCTGCGCTTCCTGCTGGCGAACCTGGCGGACTTCGACCCGCAACGCCACGCGGTTCCCGTTGGCGAGCTCGCTCCCCTGGACGCGTACTTCCTGCGCCGGGGCAAGCGGCTTGCGGAAAAGCTGCTACGGGCGTACGAGAGCTTCGAGTTCCACGCGGTGTACCACGGGGTGGTGAACTTTTGCGCCGTGGACCTTTCGGCGCTTTACCTGGACATCCTCAAGGACCGGCTGTACTGCTCCCACCCCCACGCCCGGCAGCGCCGCTCGGCGCAAACCGCGCTGTGGCAGCTGGCCCGCATGTTGGTGACGTTCCTGGCGCCGGTGCTGCCTTTCACCGCCGAGGAGGCGTACGAGTTCCTCCCGGGTCCCCGGCACCCCTCGGTGCACCTGGAGGAGTTCGTGAGGCTGCAGGAGCTCCCCGAGGACCCGGAGCAGGACCGGGCCATGGAGCGGCTGCTAGCTTTCCGGGAAGAGGTGTACCGCAAGCTGGAAACGCTGCGTCGGCAAGGGGTGGCGGGGAAGACCGGCGAGGCGGCGCTCTGGGTGGCGGGGGATCGGCAAGCGCTGGAGGCCGATGTGGCCAGGGCCGGGGTGGATTTGGCGGAGCTTTTCATCGTGGCCCAGGTGCTGGGAGGGGAGGGGGGCGATCCTTCGGAGGCTTACCCTGGCTTGAGCTTTGCCGTGGGCCGGGCGCCGGGGGTGGCCTGCCCCCGCTGCTGGCGGGTGCTGCCCCCCGCGGGGGACGAGGCGCACCCGGACCTCTGCCCCCGCTGCCTGCCGGTGGTGCAAGCGCTGAGGGCGCGAGCGTGAAGGCGCTGCTGCGGCTCCTCCTGGTCCCCCTGGTGGTGCTGCTGCTGGACCAGCTCACCAAGCTCTGGGTGGTGGCCCGGCTGCCTTACGGGGCCAGGCGGCAGGTGTGGGGTGGTTTTTTTGACCTGGTGCACGTGCGCAACCGCGGGGTGGCTTTCGGCCTTTTTGCCGATGGAGGCCCGGTTTCGCAGGCGGTGCTTTTGCTGCTGGTGGTGCTGCTTTCCGCGTTCGTGGCCGGGCAGCTTTGGCGGCTGCGGGAGCAGCGCTTTTTCGCCTGGGCGCTGGGGCTGATCTTGGGCGGCGCCTGCGGCAACCTGGCGGATCGGCTGCTCCGGGGGGAGGTGGTGGACTTTCTGGACTTCTACCTCACGGTGGGCGGCAAGGCGCACCACTGGCCCGCGTTCAACCTGGCGGATGCGGCGGTGAGCGTGGGGGCGGTTTTGCTCTTGGGCGCGGAGTTGCTCCACCGCCCCGGGCCGCGAGCGCAGGGGGCTTGAGCCATGCACCCGATCCTCGTGGATTTTGGTTTTTTTGCGGTTCCCACCTACGGGTTTTTGCTGGCCGTAGGCTTGCTTTTGGGGCTTTGGACCGCCGAGCGACGGGCGGCCAGCGTGGGTTTGCCGAAGGAGAAGGTTTCGAAGCTGGCGCTTTGGGTGGTGCTCTGGGGGCTTTTGGGGAGCAAGGTGCTGCTGGTGGTCACCGATCCTTCCTACCTCCGCAGCCTGGACGGGCTCCTGGGCCTGCTCCGGGCCGGGGGTGTGTTCTACGGCGGGTTGGTGGGGGCTTTGGTGGCGGCGGTGGTGTTGCTGCGCCGCTTGCAGCTGCCGTTTTACCCGGTGGCGGACGCCATCGCCCCTTCCATTGCCCTGGGGCACTTCTTCGGCCGGCTGGGTTGCTTCGCCGCAGGGTGCTGCTACGGTGCTTCCTGCCAGAAACCGTGGGCGGTGGTGTTCCGGGATCCCCAGGCCGCGGCGATTTCCGGCACGCCGCTGGGGGTGCCGCTCCACCCCACCCAGCTTTACGAGGCAGCGTTCAACCTGGCGAACTACCTGTTCCTGGCGTGGTTTTTCCGCCGGCAGCAGGACCGGCTGGGAGGGCAGGTGCTGGGGGCGTACCTGGTGAACTACGGGGTGGCGCGCTTTTTCATCGAGTTTTTCCGCGGTGACGCGGACCGCGGGTTCGTGCTGGGGGGCCTGCTTTCCACGAGCCAAGCCATCGCCCTGGGGATGATCCCCCTGGGGGTGTGGCTCTTGCTCCGGGGGCTTGGTCGCAGGCATTAGCGCGATGCCCGAAGGGGAAACCCTCGAGCTGGTGGTGCCGCCGGAGCAGGAGGGGCTGCGTCTCGACCGCTTCCTGGCGGGGGCGGGGTACGGGTGGTCCCGCTCCCAGGTGGCCCGTTGGGTGGAGGAAGGGTTCGTGCTGCGCAACGGGCAGCCCAGCAAACCGGCGCAGTTCCTGAAGGCGGGGGACGTGATCCGCGTGAGCCCTCCTCCCCCTAAGCCGGCGCGGGTGGAGCCCCAGCCGATCCCCCTCACGGTGCTCTACGAGGACGAGGACCTTTTAGTGATCAGCAAACCCGCGGGGATGGTGGTGCACCCCGCCGCCGGCAACCCCGATGGCACCTTGGTGAACGCGATCCTCGCCCACTGCCAGAAGCTCTCGGGGATCGGCGGGGTGGAGCGGCCGGGGATCGTGCACCGCCTGGACAAGGACACCTCCGGGGTCATGGTGGTGGCCAAGAACGACCAAGCCCACCGGCTCCTGGAGCTGGCGTTTCGCTGGCGCACCACCGAAAAGCGCTACCTCGCCTTGGTCTACGGCAACCCCAAGGGGGAGGAGGGGGTGGTGGACGCGCCGGTGGGGCGCCACCCGGTGGAGCGCAAGCGCATGGCGGTGGTGAAGGAGGGGCGTCCCGCCAGGACCCTCTGGTGGGTGCGGGAGCGTTTTTTTGGGCTTTCGCTTCTGGAGTGCCGGCCGATTACCGGCAGGACCCATCAGATCCGCGTGCACCTCGCCCACATCGGCCACGCCATCGTGGGGGATCCGGTGTACGCCGGCAGGCAGTGGCGGGAGCTCGGGAAGCGGGAGCTGCAGCAGGCCTGCCGGGAGTTTCCCCGCCAGGCGCTGCACGCCTGGCGCATCGCCTTCCGCCACCCCCGCACCGGGGAGCAGGTGAGCTTCGAAGCGCCGCTGCCGGAGGATCTCCGGGCGCTCCTGGAGCTGGCCCGCAGCTTCAGCTGAGCTTTTCCCGGGCTTTTTCCCCGGCAGCTTCGGGGTTGCCGATCCCCAGCCGGCGGATCATCTCGTTGAGCGTGGAGGGTTTCACGCCCAAAAGCTGCGCCGCCCGGCGTTGCACGCCGCCGGCCCGGGCCAAGGAGGCCTCGATGAGCGCCTTGGTGTAGCGGTTCACCGCTTCCCGCAGATCCAGCCCTTCCGGGGGCACCGCCACCTCCGTGGGCTCCGCCGGCGGTTGCAGCACCTCGGCGGGGAAAAGGTCCGGCTCGATCACCGGCCCTTGGGAAAGCACCACTGCCCGCTCGATGACGTTCTCCAGCTGCCGCACGTTCCCCGGCCAGTGGTACGCCATGAGCACGTCCAGCGCCTGGGGGGAAAGCGTGAGGTTGGGCTTGCCGTTTTCCGCGCCGAACCTTTTGAGGAAAAAGCTCACCAGGGCGGGGATGTCCTCCTTGCGCTCCCGCAGCGGCGGCAGCTTGATGGTGATCACGTTGAGCCGGTAGTAGAGGTCTTCCCGGAAGCTCCCCTCCGCCACCATGGCCGGGAGATCGGCGTTGGTGGCGGCGATGATGCGCACGTCCACCTTCACCACGTGCTCCCCGCCCACGGGGATGAACTCCCGCTCCTGGATCACCCGCAGCAGCTTGGCTTGCGTGGGCAATGGCACGGTGCCGATCTCGTCCAAGAAGATCGTGCCCCCGTCCGCCAGCTCGAAGAGCCCGCGGCGGGTGGCTACCGCCCCGGTGAACGCCCCCCGCACGTGGCCGAAGAGCGTGGTTTCCAAAAGGTCGTGGGGCACCGAGGAGGTGTTCACCACCACGAACGGCCCTTCCGCCCTGGGGGAGAGCTGGTGGATGGCCCGGGCCAGGAGCTCCTTCCCGGTCCCGGACTCCCCGGTGAGCAGGATGTTGGAGCGGGAGGGGGCCGCCCGGCGCACCAGCTCGATGATCTCCTCCATGGCCCGGGAGCGCCACACCAGCCGGTCCAGCCCCTCCAACCGCTGCCGCAGCGCCCGGTTCTCCTTGCGCAGCTGACGCTGCTCCAAGCCCTTGCGCACCGTGAGGATGACCTCTTGGTTCTTGAACGGCTTGGGGATGTAGTGGAACGCCCCTTCCCGCATGGCGGTGATCGCCGACTCCACCGAGGAAAACGCGGTAATCACCACCACCACGATCTCCGGGTCGCGCTTTTTGAGCTCGGCCAGCACCTCCAGCCCGTGGCGGTCGGGGAGCATGAGGTCCAAAAGCACCAGGTCCACCTCCTGCTCGTCGGCGAGCCGCAGCCCTTGCTCCCCAGTGGTGGCTTGCAGCACCGCGAACCCCTCCCGCCGCAGCAGCGTGGCGAGGATGTCTTGCATCACCGGCTCGTCGTCAATGATGAGGATGCGCATGCTCGGCTCCTTCCTTGGGGAGCGTGACCCGCATCACCGTGCCCTGGGGGGCGTTGGGCAGGGCTTGGATCGTTCCCCCGTGGGCGCGCACGATGTCCCGGGTGATGGCGAGCCCCAGGCCAGTCCCTCCTTGCCCGGCCCGGGTGGTGACGAACGGCTCGAACACCCGCGAGCGGAGCTCTTCCGGGATCCCCGGCCCGGTGTCCCGCACCTCGAGGATCGCCATCCCCCTTTCCTCCTGCACCGTCACCGCCACGCTCCCCCCCGGGGGGGTGGCTTGAAGGGCGTTGCGCAGCAGGTTGTGCACCACCAGCTCCAGCTGCACCCGGTTGGCGCGGATCGGCAGCGTGTCCGGCACCTGGCAGCTGCACGCCACCCCCAGCCGCTTGGCCTCCCCCCGCAGCGACAGCCACTCCTCCCGGGCCACCGCCGCCAGATCCACCATTTGCCGCTCGAACCCGGCGGGTCGGGCGAGCTCCAGGAGGTTGGTGACGATGCGCGCCACGCGAAACGCCTGCTCTTCGATCTTCTCCGCCAGAGAAGCCCTGGGGTCGTCAGCGGGAGTGAGCTCCCGGAGCAGCTGGGCGTAGGAGGCGATGCCGGTCACCGGGGTGTTCACCTCGTGGGCCAGCCCCGCCGCCAAGCGCCCCAGGGCGGCCATGCGCTCCTGCTGGGCGAGGCGGTGTTCCAGCTCCAGCTGCTGGGTGATGTCCTCCACCGCCACGATGCGCCCGTCCTTCTGGCCCGGCTGGAGCTCCACCGTGGAAACCGACAAAACCCCCACCCGGTGGGGGGTGCCGGCAAGGCGCACCTGGACCCCGGCGGCTTTTTCCGGCAAAAGCTCCCCCCAACCCGCCGGGAGCTCCACCAGCGAGGAAAGGCGCGAGCCGGCCAGCGACTCCCCCTCCCCGCGGAACAGAGCCGCGGCTCGCTGGTTGGCCCGCAGCACCTGCCCCGAAGCATCGCAAATCAAAAGCGCCACCGCCGCCGAGGCGAAGATGCGTTCCAGGTACTCCTCCAGCAGGCGGTGCTGCTCCACCTGGTGCAGCAGGTCGGCGAGCAGCAAGCTGTTCTCCAGGGCCAGCGCCGCCTGGGCGGAAAGCGCCGTCACCAGGCGCCGCTCGGCGTGGGTGAGGGGCATCCCCCCAGGCTTTTTCCCCAGGTAGGCGATGCCCAGCACCCGCTCCCCCCTGGCCATCACGAAGCGGTGCCACACCCCCTGGGCTTTGAGCGCCGCTTCCCGGGGTCCCGGGAACGGCCCGCGGAGGTCTTCCGGGGTAAGGGCCGGGAAGCTCTCGTGGGGGTAAGCAGCCACCAGGCGCGTTCCGGAGGCGCGGTAGAGCACCACCTGCTCCACCCCCAGGGCTTGGCGCAGCAGCTCCCCCAGGCGGGCGAGAAGCGCCGTGGGGTCGGAGATCCCCACCGCCTGCTCCGCGAAGGTGGCCAGCGCTTGGCGGGCAGCCAAGCGTTCCCGGTACTGCAGCCGCTCCACGGCTTCCAGGAGCGCGCGGCGCACCGGCACCGCGAGGCCCACCAGCGCCACCCCGGCCCCCGCCGCCAGCACCGTGCGCCACGGCCCCAGCCCCCCCACTTGCGTGAGCCAGAGGTTGAACAGCGCGAACGCCACGCCCCCCAAAAGCACCGCGGTTCCCGTGGCGATCACCTGGCGCAGCACGTCCTCCAGATCCCAGAGGCGAAACTCCAAAAGCGAGGAGGCGATCCCCAGGGGCACCAGGGTGAGGGGCAGCAACGAGAGCCAGGACAAAAGCTCCAGCTCGGCCCCGGCCAGCTGGGGGATGAGCGAGAGCAAAAGGTACGGGGTGAAGCCGGCGGCAGCGCCCGCGGCCACCCACTCCAGCTGGCGCCGCCGGGTGGGGTCGGGTCGTGCCCGGGAGTACACGCGCAGCGCCACCAGCGCGGCCACCACCAAACCCACCACCACGAGGATCGCGGTGAGCTGGTCCAAGAAATCCGCCAGCACCACCGCCCCCACCACCGGCGGCAGCCACCCCACCGCCAGGGCCAGCTTGGCCGCCGCCACAGCCAGGGAGGGAAGGAACAGCAGCACCCGGGAAGTTGGCCCCAGCACCACCACCGGAAACAACCCGAAGAACAGCACCAAAAGCGGCGGCAGCAGCAGCCTGCCCAGGTCCCGCACGAACAACAGCCACTGCGCCATCCCTTCCCCTGCCGGCACCGTGGCCACGGTGGGGAAAAGCGTGGCGGTGAGGGCAAAAAAGCGAGCCGCGTGCGCCGAGGGCTGGCGCAGGTAAACCCCCGTGGCCACCAGCACCGAGAACATCGCGGCGAACGCCACCAGCAGGTACTTCACGTCCACCTGGGCCGGGGGCGCGTAGTAGGCGAGCTCCACCGCCGCGGTGCCTCGGCCCACCGTGAGGCTCACCACCCGGGCGCTGAAGAGCGCCTTTTCCACCTGGGGGAGCGAGCTGACCGGGTGGCCGTCCACCGCCAGCAGCAGATCCCCCCGGGAAAGCCCGGCCCGGGCAGCGCCGCTGCGGGGGGCCACGTGGGTCACCAAAAGCCCTTCGGCCACCGGCACCGCGCGGAAGTCCAGCTTCTGGAACTGGCCCACCTGGTGCATAACCCCGAAAAGCCCCGCGAAGATGGCCAGCGCCCCGCAGGCCAAAAGCAGCGCGGAGCGGGCAGGGTGGGCGGAAAGCGCCTGTACCGCCACCGTGGGCAACGGGAAGGCGGCGGAATCCGCGGAGCTCTTGTTCACGGAATCGAATGCTATTCGGTTTGCCGAATCGAGTCAAGGCCCTTGAACGGCCGATTGAATACCCACGAGCCCCCGGGCGGGGAGGTGCCCAGCCCCTGGGGTGTGCCCCCGCGGCCTGGCAACGGGGAGCTGCCCCGCGGCAGCCGAAGGGGCAAGCTTCTAAGCTTCGATGGCCTGCAGCATCTTCACGGTGAGCTTGAGGAAGTCGGCCTCGGTGACGATGCCCAGAAGCCTGCCCTCCCCGTCCACCACCGGCAAGCAACCGAACTTGTTTTCCAAAAGGATCTTGGCCGCCTCCCGCACCGGCATGTCCGGGGGCGCGGTGACCGCATCGTGCATCAGCTCCTTCACCGGGATTTGCGAGAACAGGCGGTGCTCCTCCTTGCGGGAGATATCCGCGAACACCGAGAACGACGCGGCCAACAGGTCCCGGTGGGTGACCAGCCCCACCAGCTTGTTCCCCCGCACCACCGGCAGGTGCCGCACCCGGCCGCGCTCCATACAGGAGCGGGCGTCCTCCAGGGAATCTTCCTCGGAAAGCGTGATCACCTCCCGGGTCATGATGTCCGCGAGCTTCAAGCGGTACGGCATGAGCCAAGTATACCCAGCGGCGCTCGCGGGCGGGGGCGGGCGGGCGTATACTTGGGCTGCCGGCGCTGCCGGCCCCCGGAGGTGACCATGCACACCATCGAGACGACCCCGGAAATGGTGGCTCAGGTGTACGCCCGCACCCGCGAGCGGCTTTCGGTAATCAGGAAACGCTTGGGGCGGCCCCTCACCTTGGCGGAAAAGGTGATGTTCGGTCATCTGGACGACCCCGCAGGGCAGGAGCTGGCCCCCGGCGAAGCCTACCTGGCGCTTCGCCCCGATCGGGTGGCGATGCAGGACGCCACCGCGCAAATGGCGCTTTTGCAGTTCATGTCCGCGGGTCTGGAGCGCACCGCGGTGCCCACCACGGTGCACTGCGACCACCTCATCCGCGCCCGGTCCGGGGCCGCGGAGGACGTGGCCCGGGCCATCGAGGAGAACCGCGAGGTGTACGAGTTCTTGGAGTCAGTTTCCGCCCGCTACGGAATCGGCTTCTGGAAGCCAGGCTCCGGGATCATCCACCAGGTGGTGCTGGAGAACTACGCGTTTCCCGGGGGGATGATGATCGGCACCGACTCCCACACCCCCAACGCCGGTGGGCTGGGGATGTTCGCTGCGGGAGTAGGTGGGGCCGATGCGGTGGACGTGATGGCCGGGTTTCCCTGGGAGGTGCTGCAGCCCAAGCTCATCGGCGTGCGGCTCGTGGGCAAGCTCCAGGGGTGGACCGCCCCCAAGGACGTGATCCTCAAGCTCTTGGACATCCTCACGGTGAAAGGCGGGACCAACGCGGTGGTGGAGTTCTTCGGGCCCGGCTGCCGCTCCATCTCCTGCACCGGCAAGGCCACCATCACCAACATGGGGGCGGAGCACGGCGCCACCACCTCGATTTTCCCCTACGACGAGCGCATGGGGGCCTACCTCCGGGCCACCCGCCGGGAGGCCCTGGCGGCGCTGGCGGAGCAGAACCTGGACCTGCTCACCGCGGACCCCGAGGTGGAGGCGGCGCCGGAGAAGTTCTTCCATCGGGTGGTGGAGATTGATCTCTCCACCTTGGAACCCCACCTGGTGGGTCCCCACACCCCGGACCTGGCCCGACCGCTTTCCCAGGTGCCGCGGGCGGTGCGGGAGAACAACTACCCGGCGAGGATCAGCGCGTGCCTGGTGGGTTCCTGCACCAACTCCTCCTACGAGGACATTTGCCGGGCAGCCGAGGTGGCCAAGCAAGCCCTGGCCTTAGGGGTGAAGGCCCAGGTGCCGCTGTACATCACCCCGGGTTCCGAGCAGGTGTACGCCACCATGGAGCGGGACGGGCTCTTGCCCACGCTCCAGGCGTTCGGGGCGGTGGTGCTCGCCAACGCCTGCGGGCCGTGCATCGGGCAGTGGCAGCGGGACGACGTGCCCAAGGGCACCCCGAACACCATCGTCAACTCCTTCAACCGCAACTTCCCGGCCCGCAACGACGGCAACCCGTCCACGCTGTCGTTCATCGCCTCCCCGGAGGTGGTGGTGGCCTACGCCATCGCCGGCACCCTGGAGGTGAACCCGGTGGGGGAGCCGATCCCGGTGAACGGCACCCAGGTGCGGCTCTCCCCGCCACCTCCGGCGCCGGAGGTGCCACCTGCGGGGTTCGTGTTCAAGGCGGAAGGGTACGTGCCGCCCCCGGCGGACGGCAGCCAAGTGCAGGTGAAGATCAAGCCGGGTTCCGATCGCTTGCAAGCCCTGGAGCCTTTCCCGGCTTGGGATGGCAAGGATTTCCTCGAGCTGCCGGTGATCCTCAAGGCCAAGGGGAAGTGCACCACCGACCACATCTCCCCCGCGGGGCCGTGGCTCAAGTACCGCGGGCATCTGGACAACATCTCCAACAACCTGTTCCTGGGGGCGGTGAACGCCTTCACCGGCGAGGCCGGGAAAGCCCGCCACCCGCTCACCGGGGAGCTGGCGGAGATCCCGAAGATCGCCCGGGACCTGAAGGCCCGGGGGCTGCGGTGGGTGGTGGTGGGGGACGAGAACTACGGCGAGGGTTCCTCCCGGGAGCACGCCGCCATGGAGCCCCGCTACCTGGGGGCGGCAGCGGTGATCGCCAGGTCCTTCGCCCGCATCCACGAAACCAACTTGAAAAAGCAGGGGATCCTGCCGCTCACCTTCCAGGATCCCGGCGATTACGAGAAGGTGCGGGAGCACGACAAGGTCTCGATCCTCGGGCTCCGCGAGCTCGCTCCTGGCAAGCCGGTGAAGGTGATCCTCCACCACGCCGACGGGACCCAGGAGGAGATCTGGTGCCGGCACAGCCTCTCCGAGGAGCAAATTGCTTGGTTCGCTGCCGGCTCCGCCCTCAACGTGCTGCGCTCCCGCCGCTAGCTGGCGGCTGCCGCTTGCGGGAAGACGCGGGCCTCAGGGCCTCGGGCTCGGCATGCCAGCTTGGAGGCGCTGGAGCGCTTGCTCCAGGTAGGCGATGGCCTGCGCCTGGCTGCTCTCGCTTTGCTGCCGGAGTTTTTCGGCTTGCTCCAAAGTCTGGAGGATCTCGGCTTCCAAGGTTGCCAGCCGCTGCCGCACCGCTGCCTCCCCCTCCCGGGTAGCTCGGTCCACCAAGCCGGCAAACTCTTCGAGAAGCGCGCCGCTTCCCTGGCGCCACCAGTCGGCGAAGCGCACCTTGGCCCGGGCTGCCACCAGCCTTCCCCGGAGGCGCCGGGGGGCAGCGGCCACCGCCAAGGTGCGAGGGAGGCTCCACTCCAACGCCAGGGTGGAAAGGGCCGGCTCGAAGGGGAGCTGGTCCTCGGGGAACGTGAGCGTGGGCAGCTGGAACGCGGCGAGGTTCGCCCCGAAAAGCTCCCTCCCCCGCTCGCTCACCCGGGCCAGCAAGCGGTTCACCACCTGCCCCACCTCCTCCCGGAAGCGCAGGAACGTTTCCTCAGCCTCCCGCTGCAAGCTCCTCCGCAGCTCGGCAAGCCCTTGCTGCACCAGCGGGGCCATGAGCGCTTTGAGGCGGTGGTCCAGCTTGCCCCCCACGCGCCCCTCCCGGGCGGTGGCCAGCACCTGCTTGAGCACGCTGCGCCAGGTTTTCTGCCGCTGCCCCGCCACCAGCGCCTCCACCTTGGCCACGTCCAAGCGAAACGCGCTCCGGGCGCGGGCGAGAGCCGCCACCGCCAGGTCGTCCACGTCGGCGATGGCTTCCCGGAACGCCGCTAGCTTGGCGGCAAGCGTCTCCGCGGGCTCCCGCAACGCGGCGAGCTGCAGCTGGCAGAACGCCCGCACCTCCTCCCCCAGGCTCGCCCCTGCCCGCAGCGCCGAGGCTTCCGCCAGGTCCGATCGGGCGGTGCGTGCCAGCTCCAGCAGCCTTTCGAGCAAGCGGCTGACACCCGGGTCGCCACCGTGGAGCGCTTGCCAGGCGGAGAGCGGGTAGGGGCCTTCCACGCTGGCTTTCCCCTCCTGAGGCACCATCCTGGCGGTGAACTCGCAGGCCCGAGCCATGGCCTCCGGGCTCACCCGGTCCGCCTTGTTCAGCACGAGAACCAGGTGCGAGGCGAGCTTTTTGGCTTCTGCCAGAAGCCCCAGCTCCTCCTGGGTGAGAGGGGGGTCGGCGCCCAGCACCACCACCCCCACGTCCACCCGGGGCAGGAAGCGCTTGGTGGCTGCGGCGCTGTGGTGGAACACGCTGCCCAGCCCAGGGGTATCCACCAGGTTGGCACCGGCTCGGGTCAGCGGGCAGGGAAAGCCCACGGTGACCTTCGCCACGCCCTTGCGGTTCTCCGGGTTTTCCTCCTCGGTGACGTACTCCGGGAGCTGCTCCATGGGCACGGGGCGCTCCTGCCCGTTGCTGAAGGTGACGCGGGCTTCCGGGTGTTCGGCGAAGGCAATGACCGTGATCACCCCGGTGGAGGGGAGCACGTCCGTGGGGAGGAGCTCCTGGCCCACCAAGGCGTTCACCAACGTGCTCTTGCCCCGCTTGAACTGCCCCAGGAACACCACGTTGAAGCGGCTGGCCGCGAGACCCGCCAGCGCTTGCTGCGCTTCCCGGGCCACCCGCGCCAGGCCCAGCTCCTGGGCCAGCTCCGCCACGACTGCCAGACAACCTTCCGCGGTCACCGTACCTCCTCGCAGCGTGGGGTAGGGGTCATCAGCCCCGCAAGGGGCGGTTCGTGGCGGACTCCATCGCCGGCTCCAGTATAGACTGCGCGGCCGAGGGAGGGTCGAGGCGTGGAGCGCGGTTTTCCTCCGGTGGAGCAGCTGGAGCTTTTGCCGGAAAACCACCGGCGGGTGCTGGCGGCGGCGTTGCCGTTGATCCAGGCAGCTTTGGAGGAGCTGGTGAAGGCGGGGAAGGTGCGGGCCAGCGAAGGGGATCTGCGGCAGCTGGCGGCTTACGTGCAAGCGTTGCGGCCGGCCCAGGCCAGGAACCTGGAAGCGGTGCGGGCGTTCCTCCTGGTGCAGCTGGACGACCTGGAGCCCCAGCGGCTTTCAGGCTACGGCCCCTTGAGCCAGGAACAAGCGGCGATCCTCCACGATCTCGTAGCCTACCTGCGCCACCTGGCCAGCTCCCGCTGATCACCGGGCGAGGGCTGGCTGGAGGGCGCGGTAGCGGGCGAGCCCCTCCAGAAACACCTCCGCTGCCCGCTCCAGCTTCGGGGCTTCCAGGACGTAAGCGATGCGCACCTCGTCCTTCCCTGCTCCGGGGGTGGCGTAAAAGCCGCTGGCCGGCGCCACCATCACGGTCTCCCCTTCCCAGGCAAAATCCTCGAGAAGCCAGGCGGCGAAGTCGTCGGCGTCGCTCACCCCTGCCATCTTGACGATCATGTAAAAGGCCCCCCGCGGCTTGCGCAGCACGATCCCTTCCGCGGTGGTGAGCTTGGCGAAGAGCACGTCCCGGCGCTTCTGGTACTCCTCCCGCACCGCTGCGAAGTACTCCTCCCCCAGCTGGTACGCGGCCGCGGCACCGATTTGCTCCAAGGTGGGGGGGCAGAGGCGCGCCTGGCCCAGCTTGAGGCAGGCGGCCATGACCTCCCGGTTCCGGGAGATGATGGCGCCCACCCGGGCACCGCAAGCGGAAAAGCGCTTGGAGATCGAGTCCACCACGATCGCCCGCTGGGCCACCTCGGGAAGCTCCAACACCGAGGTGTGGGTTCGCCCGTCGTAGGTGAACTCCTTGTAGACCTCGTCGGCGATGAGAAACAGGTCGTGGCGGAGGCAGAAAGCCGCGGCTCGCTCCAGCTCCTCCCGGGTGAGCACGGTGCCCGTGGGGTTGTTGGGAGAGCAGAGGAGCAGCGCTTTGGTGCGCTCGGATGCGGCCCGCTCCAGCACCTCGTCGGGGGGGAGGTGGAACCCGTCCTCGGCGTGGGTGCGCACCGGCACCAGCCGCAGGTTCGCCATTTGCGCGTAGCCGTTGTAGTTGGTGTAGAACGGCTCGGGGACGATGATCTCGTCCCCCTCGTCGGCCACCACGTTGAACGCGAAGAGGATCGCCTCCGAGCCGCCGTTGGTGATCAGCACCTGGTGCGGCTCCAGGGCGATGCCGTAGCGGGAGAAGTACTGGCAGATGGCCTCCCGGAGCGCGGGCAACCCGTCGCTGGGACCGTAAGCCAGCACCGGCTCCCGCCACTGGGCGATGGCCTGGAGGAACGCCTTCGGGGTGGGCAGGTCCGGCTGGCCGATGTTCAGGTGGTAGATGTGCACGCCCCGGGATTTGGCGGCGGCAGCCAGGGGGGCGAGCTTGCGGATAGGGGACTCCTGCATCGCCGCAGCGCGTTGCGAGATCCTCATGGTCCCTCCTGCCGCCCCGGGGACGCAGCGCCCCTGGGGTCGGCAGCGGGAGCGTAGCCCAAAGGGCAAGCACCGGCAAGCGTGCGCTAGCATGGAGGCAGAAGGAGCACGGCCATGCGGCTCTTCTTCATCCGTCACGCCGAGGCCCTGGGGGCCAACTTTCCCGGTGGCGACGCCGAACGTCCCCTCTCCCCCAGGGGGCAGGAGCAAGCGGCTCGCCTCGCCCGGTTCCTGGCCCGAGCGGGGGTGCAGCTTTCCCAGCTCTTCGCGAGCCCTCTGGTGCGGGCGCAGCAGACGGCCCAGGCCCTGGTGGAGGCGGGGGTGGCCGGGACCGTGAGCGTTTGCCAGGAGCTGCTCCCGGAAAAGGGGCTGGCGCCGCTTTTGGCTTTTCTGGAAACCCGGGGCGAGGGGGACGTGGGGTTGGTGGGGCACCAGCCGCAGCTCTCGGAGGCCTTGGAAGCGCTGGCCACCGGCACCGTGCGGGGTTTCGTGGCCCTGCCCAAGGGGTCGGTGGCCGCACTGGCCCGGGAGGAGGGGCACTGGGAGCTGGTGCTGCTGATCCACCCCGCCTGGCTTCCCCCTGAGCCCTAGGAGCCGCTCGCTGGGGTGCTCGTGGCTGCTTTGGGGGCCGCTGGCTGGTGATCCGGGCAGTCCAAGCGTAGCTCCCCCGGGCTCAAGGGGCGCTCCAGCAGGCGGCAGAACGCCTGGTGCTGGCCGTCGCCGGGCAGGAAGAAGCGGCAGGTGAGGCACATGCGCAGCTGCGCCATGAGCCCCCGGGCCTCCAACGCCCCCAGCAACGCCAAAAGCCCGGAGAAGAGCTCCAAGCGTACCTCCTGCCCCAGGGAGGCCAGCGCCGCCCCCAGGGGCTGGGCCCACCCTCCGAGGCGTTCCACCAGCGCTTGCCCTCCCTGGGTGAGGGAAAAAAGCACCCGTCGTCGGTCCGCCGGGTCGGGCTTTTGCTCCACCAGCCCTTTGCTCGCGAGCGTGGCAAGGGCCCGGGAAACCGTGGGCGGCGCCAGCTGCAGGCTCGTGGCCAGCTCCCCCACCCCGCGGCGCGGCGCCGCCGCCAGCTCCTCCAAAAGGCGCAGCTGCAGCGCGGTGAGCCCGGAGGAGGTGGCCACCTCCCACTGGCTGGAGGCCAAAAGGCGGGCGAGGCGCTCCAGGGCAGCCACGGTCTTGGCTTGGAGGTCCTGGTGCCGCTGGGCCAAGGGCGTGGGGTCGGGGCGCACAAAGCAACCTTAGCAAAAAAGCAAGGCCCGGGCGGCGGGAACCGCCCGGGCCCAGGTTTCACGGCCGCCACGTGGAAAAAACGTAGTCCTTGGCCTTTTGCGCCTCGTGGCAGGTGAAGCACTGCTCCTTAGCGTTGCTCACCACGCGCTTTTGCGGGTCGCCGCCGCCGAACCCCTCGAACCCCCACCCCCCGGTGGCGGTAAACCGCTTGCTGTCCTTCTCCATCACCGCGAGCACCTTGCGGTTGCCCTCGGTGATGGCGCCACCTTCGCTGGGGGCTTCGAAGAGGTCGAAGACGAACACCGCCCCGTCCTCGTACTTGCCGGTGGCGAGCCCCTTCTTGGCTTTGGCGTTGGCGTACACGTGGTGGATCCCCCCGAACCCCTCGTAGAGCGGGTGGCCCGGCTGGAGCACCATGCTCTTCACGTGGTACCAGCTGCGGTACCCCTCGGGGTAAGCCACCTGGTTATGGCTGCCGCCGGCGGCAAGCCCGAAAAGCAAAGCACTACAAGCCAAAAGCAGCAACGTCCTTTGCATCGTGGTCCTCCTTTCTCTCGGTGATTGCACGAAAACCCTCGAGCCCAGGGGGTCCGGTGCAGCGGGCGGCGGTCGGGCGTTCCACGGATGCATCATTAGCACTGCTAATATGGTCCCTTCCACGAACCCTGTCAAGGGGGTGGAGCGCAGGGGTGGGGGGCCCCTGGGGTGCCGAGCGCCGGGGCAAGCCCCCTGCCCTCAGCGGGGAGCGATGCGAACCCGGGAAAGCGAGTTACAGTCTCATTTCAGCTGCTTGCCTTTGTGAAATTTTGCGCTATATTGGGGCCGCGAGGGGAGGGGGAGGTGAACGCCTACATTCCGATCCTGCTCTTTCTGCTGGTGGCGATAAGCTTTCCGGTGATCACGCTGCTCATCGCCCGGGCGCTGCGGGCGGGCAAGCCCAACCCGGTGAAGAACGAGCCTTACGAGTGCGGCGTACCCCCGGAAACCCTCGCCCACGACACCCGCTACTCGGTGCGCTACTACCTCATCGCGGTGCTGTTCGTGATCTTCGACGTGGAAACCGTGTTCCTCTTCCCCTGGGCGGTGATGCTCCGCAAGCTGGCGTTTTTCGGCTTCGTGGAGATGCTGGTGTTCCTGGCGATCCTCGTGGTGGGGTACGTGTACGCCTGGCGAAAGGGGGCCCTGCAATGGGTGTGAGCGAGCGCAGCTTGCCGCCTTCGGTTTTCACCGGGCTTTACGACGCGGTGTTCAACTGGGCCCGGAAGAACTCCCTCTGGCCCATGCAGTTCGGCCTCGCCTGCTGCGCCATCGAGATGATGGCGGTGCTGGACCCGCGGTTCGACATGGCCCGCTTCGGGGCCGAGGTGTTCCGCGGCTCCCCTCGCCAAGCCGACCTGATGATCGTGGCCGGGACCGTCACCGAGAAGATGGCCCCCATCGTGAAACGGCTTTACGACCAGATGGCGGAGCCCAAGTGGGTGATTGCCATGGGCTCCTGCGCAATTTCCGGTGGACCGTACCGCACCTACGCGGTGACCCAGGGGGTGGACCGCATCATCCCCGTGGATGTGTACGTCCCCGGCTGTCCCCCCCGCCCCGAGGCCTTGCTCTACGGCCTCATGCAGCTGCAGAAAAAGATCGACCGCATGAGCATCGCCCGCAAGGCGAGCTGAGGAGGGAGGGCCCGTGAGCGAGCAAAGCAAGGTGCCGGAGCAGGCGGCTGCCAAGATGCCCTGGGAGGAAAAACCGGTCCCTCCTCAGCCCGAGGAGGCCCGGGACCACCCCCAGGTGCAGGAGCTGGAGCAGGCGGTGCCGGGGGCGGTGCTGGAGGCAGTGCGCTTTGCTGGGCAGGTGACGGTGGTGGTGGAGCTTTCCCGGCTGCTCGCGGTGCTGGGTAAGCTCAAAGAGCTGGGGTACAAGTTCCTAGTGGACCTCACGGCGGTGGACTGGCAGGACCGCCCCGAGGGGCGCTTTGACGTGGTGTACTGGCTCCACCGCCACGCTGACGCCGCGCGGCTGCGGGTGAAGGTACGCGTGGCGGATGGTGTGGAGGTGCGCTCGGTGGTGCACCTTTGGCCCACCGCCAACTGGATGGAGCGGGAAGTGTTCGACATGTTCGGCATTTACTTTGCCGGCCACCCGAACCTGGAACGCATCCTCACCTGGGAGGGGTTCGCTGGCCACCCGCTGCGCAAGGACTTCCCGGTGGAGGGGGTGGATACCGGGGCGGCGGTTTACCCGGACATTTACCCACCGGGAGGCGGGCCGGTGAAACCGAAGGGGGGAGCCTAGCTTATGCCCGTGCTGGAAGCGGTACTTGCCGGCAGCGAGGAGATGGAGGTTTCCTTCGGGCCCCAGCACCCCGCCACCCACGGGGTGCTGCGGCTGGTGCTCAAGGTGGACGGGGAGCGGATCGTGGACGCCAAGCCGATCATCGGCTACCTCCACCGGGGCACCGAGAAGCTCTTCGAGCGGGAAACCTACCCCCAGTGCATCCCCCACACCGACCGCATGGACTACACCGCCGCCGCCACCAACAACCAGGGGTTCGTGGGGGCGGTGGAAAAGCTCATGGGGATCACGATTCCCCCCCGGGCGGCCTACATCCGCATGATCCTCGCGGAGTTGCAGCGGATCGCCTCGCACATTATCTGGCTGGCCACCCATGCCTTGGACATCGGCGCGGTGACGCCGTTCTTCTACACCTTCGAGGAGCGGGAGAAGATCCTCGACCTGTTCGAGGAGTACTGCGGCGCGCGGTTGACCCTCAACACCATGCGCATCGGCGGCGTGCCTTGGGACCTGCCCGAGGGGTGGACCGACCGCTGCCGCAAGTTCGTGGAGGAGCTGCCCAGAAAGATCGAGGACTGGGAGCGGCTTTTGACCAACAACCGCATCTGGAAGGCCCGCACCGTGGGGGTGGGGGTGATCGATGCGGAAAAGGCCATCGCCTGGGGGCTCACGGGACCCCCGCTGCGGGGCAGCGGCGTGCAGTGGGACATTCGCAAGGTGTTCCCCTACGACCGCTACGACGAGGTGGAGTTCGACATCCCCGTGGGCACCCACGGCGACACCTACGACCGCTACCTGGTGCGCATGGAGGAGATGCGGCAATCGGTGCGCATCATCCGCCAGTGCCTGGACAAGCTCCCGGACGGGCCGGTGATGGCCTGGGTACCCAAGGTGATCAGACCCCCCAAGGGCGAGGTGTACTTTTCCGTGGAAGGCCCCAAAGGGGAGCTAGGCTACTACATCGTTTCCGACGGAGGGGTCACCCCGTACCGGGTGCGGGTGCGGCCCCCCTGCTTCGTGAACCTCCAGGCGCTCCCCGAGCTGGTGAAGGGGCATCTGGTGGCTGACGTGGTGGCGGTGATCGGCACCCTGGACATCGTCCTGGGGGAAATCGACCGCTAGGGGTGGGTATGAACGAGCTCCTGTGGACGTACCTGGCGCTGCCGCTGGCAAAGATCCTGGTGATCCTCTTGGCCCTGGTGTTGCTCGCGGCCTACATGTCCTGGTTCGAGCGCAAGCTTCTCGCCTACATGCAGATCCGCTTGGGCCCCAACCGCGTGGGCCCCAAGGGGTGGCTGCAGCCCATCGCCGACGCCCTGAAGCTCTTCGTGAAGGAGGACCTCACCCCCAGCTTCGGGGAAAAGCTGGTGTTTCTGCTGGGGCCTTGCCTGATTATCGTGCCGGCACTGGTGGTTTTTTCCGTGATCCCCTTCGGGCCCTCGCCGCACCTCTTCATCACCGACGTGAACATCGGCGTGCTCTTCATCCTGGCGGTTTCCTCCATCGGCGTGTACGGCATCATCCTCGGCGGCTGGGCTTCCAACAACAAGTTTTCGCTCATGGGCGGGCTGCGCTCGGCGGCCCAGCTGATCTCCTACGAGGTGCCCATGGGGTTTGCGGTGGTGACCGTGCTGCTGCTCGCGAAATCGCTTTCGCTGGTGCGCATCGTGGAGGCCCAGAAGCAAGCGGGGGTGTGGTTCGTGCTTCCCGCCTTCGTGGCTTTTGTCATTTACTTCATCTGCGGCGTGGCGGAAACCAACCGCAACCCCTTCGATTTGCCCGAGGCGGAGTCCGAGCTGGTGGCCGGGTACCACACCGAGTACTCGGGGATGAAGTTCGCCTTTTACTTCCTGGCGGAGTACGCTAACATGGTGGTGGTTTCCTGCATGGCCACCGTGATGTTTTTCGGTGGCTGGTTGCGGCCGTTTCCCAACGTGGCGGCCCTGGCTTTTCTGGACGCAATCCCCCCGCTGGTTTGGTTCTTGCTGAAAGTGGCTGGGTTTCTTTTCCTCTACATTTGGTTCAGGGGTACGTTCCCCCGCTACCGCTTCGACCAGCTCATGGGGCTTGGGTGGAAGGTACTGCTTCCCGTGAGCTTGGTGAACCTCTTGGTGGTGGCGGCGTTCGTTGCGGCGGGAGGGCAAGCATGAGCTTTTTCGGGTTTCTCGCAAGCGTTTTGCCGGTGGATTTGTTCGCTGGCTTGGCCACCACGGGCAAGTACCTGTTCGCTCGCAAGGCCACGATCCAGTACCCCGAGGAGCGCAAGGAGCCTGCCGACCGCTTCCGGGGCATGTTCGGGTACTCCCTGGAGCGGTGCAACGTCTGTCGCGGCTGCGAAAAGGCGTGCCCGATCCACATCATCCACATCGAATCGCACTGGGAGGAGTACGAGGTCGAGGGGAAAAAGCGCAAAAAGCAAGTAATTGACCGGTACGACATTGACGTGAAGCGCTGCATGTTCTGCAACCTCTGCGCCGAGGCTTGTCCCACCGAAGCCATTTGGCTCACCACCAAGACCTACGAAGCTGCCTGTTACGAACGCAACCAAGCGCTTTACTTCGACAAGGACAAGCTCATGCGCTGGGAAGGGGTGAAGCCGTTCCCCGGGGTGAAGGCCCCCGCCGAGGGGGGGCTGCCGTACTTCCGCTTGGGCGGCGAGGAGGAAGAGGAGGGGTGATGGAGTTCCTGGTAGCGCACTTTTCCCAGCTGGTGTTCGCTTTCCTCGCTGCGATGTCGCTGGTCGGGGCTTTGGGGGTGGTGCTCCTCCGCCAGCCGGTGCACGCGGCGCTTTCGCTTCTCGCGAGCTTCTTGGGGGTGGCGGGGCTGTTCGTGTTGGCGCGCGGGGAGTTCCTGGCGGCGGTGCAGGTGCTGGTGTACGCCGGGGGAGTCATGGTGCTGTTTTTGTTCGTGATCATGTTCGTGAACGTGCGTGCAGCGCACAAGGAGCCGCAGTACCTGCGCCCCCTGGTACCGGCAGCGGTGGTGGGCTCGCTGCTGTTCGCTGCCCTGGCCTTGGGGGCGGTGTGGGCCCTGGGAGGCCGCCCAGCCGACCCCGCCGCGCTTTCGGCGGTGGCGGGGGAGCAGCTGGGGAACACCGAGGCGGTGGCTTGGCTGCTTTACCGCGATTACCTGCTGCCGTTCGAGGTGGTTTCGGTGCTGCTCCTGGTGGCCATGGTGGGTGCCATCGTCCTGGGCGCCAAGAAACGGGAAGGAGAGCGGGCATGATCCCCACCCAGTGGTACTTGGTGGTTTCCGTGGCAATGCTCGCCTGCGGGGTGGCGGGTCTGTTGCTGCGGCGCAACTTCATCACGGTGCTCATGAGCGTGGAGCTGATCCTCAACGCCGCCAACCTCAACTTCGTGGCGTTCGCGCGGCAGCTGGGGGACCTGGCAGGTCAGGTGTTCCCGGTGTTCGTGATCACCATCGCCGCTGCGGAAGCCGCCATCGGCTTGGGGATCATCGTGCAGCTGGCCCGCCTCAAGGCCACGGTGGCCTTGGACAGCGTGAAGGAAATGCGGGGTTAGGCTATGGAAGCGCTTTTCGCTCTGATTCTCCTAGCGCCGCTCCTCGGGGCGGTGGTCAACGGGCTTTTGGGCAACCGCCGGGGCTTCCCCAAGCGCACCACCACCGTGGTGGCTTTGGCGGGCAGCGGCCTGGCGATGCTCGCGGGGTTTGCCGCCATTGCCCGCTGGTTTGCCGCCACCCGCGGGCACGAGGCTTGGGTGGTGACGCTTTTTTCCTGGATCCCGCCGCTTCCCGGCCACACCGTGGGAGGATTCCTGGCCCCGTTCTCCGTTGATTTTTCTCTTCGGATGGATGCGCTTTCGGCGGTGATGGTGTTTTTTGTCACGTTCGTGGGTTTTTTGATTCACGTGTACTCGGTGGGGTACATGCACGGGGAAAGTGATCGGGGTTACGCGCGGTACTTCGCGTACCTCAACTTGTTCATGTTCGCCATGCTCACCTTGGTGCTGGGGGCGAACCTGTTGGTGCTGTTCGTGGGCTGGGAGGGGGTAGGGCTTTGCTCCTACTTGCTCATCGGCTACTACTTCACCCAGGACTGGTGCGCGGCGGCGGGCAAGAAGGCGTTCGTGGTCAACCGCATCGGTGACTTCGGGTTCCTGTTGGCGATCTTCCTTGCGTACAAGGTCTTCGGCACCGTGGATTTTGGGGCGATCGCTGCGGCCGTGGAGGCGGATCCTGGGGCGTACGCGGGGTATTTGAACGCCATCGGGTTGTTGTTGTTCGTGGGGGCGGTGGGGAAATCGGCGCAGCTGCCGCTTTACGTGTGGTTGCCGGACGCCATGGCGGGGCCCACGCCGGTTTCCGCGCTCATTCACGCGGCCACCATGGTCACCGCGGGGGTGTACATGGTGGCCCGGGCCAACGTGGTGTACCGGCATGCGCCGGAGGCGATGCTGGTGGTGGCGGTGGTGGGGGGGCTCACGGCGGTGTTCGCGGCCACCATTGGGCTCGCACAAAACGATATCAAGAAGGTGCTGGCGTACTCCACGGTCTCGCAGCTGGGGTACATGTTCCTGGGGGCGGGGGCTGGGGCGTTTGCGGCGGCGATCTTTCACGTGTTCACCCACGCGTTTTTCAAGGCGTGCTTGTTCCTGGGGTCGGGGAGCGTGATCCACGCCTTGGGTGGGGAGCAGGACATGCGGAAGATGGGGGGGTTGAAGCGGGCGATGCCCACCACGTACTGGACGTTCTTGGTGGCCACGTTGGCGCTTTGTGGGATACCGGTGGCCTCGGGGTTTTTCTCCAAGGACGAGATCCTCGGGCGGGTGTTCGCGGCGGGGGTGGGGGATTTGCACGGGTACGGGAAGGTGTACCTGGTGCTGTGGGTGCTGGGGGTGGTGGGGGCGTTTTTGACGGCGTTTTACATGTTCCGGGCGGTGCATTTGACGTTTTCCGGCACCTTCCGGGGGGATGCGGAGGCCTGGCACCACGTGCACGAGTCGCCCGGGGTGATGGTGTGGCCGCTGCGGATTTTGGGGGTGGGGTCGGTGGTGGTGGGGTTCGTGGGGGTGGGGAAGGCGCTGAGCTTCGGGGCGGACATCAACCTCTTCGAGCACTGGCTGCACCCCGTGGCGCCTGGGGTGGAGCTGGCGCACCACGTGTCGCTTGCCACGGAGTGGTTGACGATCCTCCTGTCGGTGGGTGTGGCGGGGCTGGGGATTTACCTGGCCACGCGGTTTTACACCGGGCCCCAGGCGCTGGCGGTGCCCCAGCGCATCGCCACCACGTTCCCCCGCCTTTATCGCCTTGTGGCCAACAAGTACTACGTGGACGAGCTCTACCAGGCCACGGTGGTGAAGCCGCTGGCCAAGACCTCGTACTTCGCCTGGAAGGGCGTGGACACCGTGGGCATTGACGGCACGATCAACGCCCTGGCGTTTTTCACGGAAATTGCCGGGGATTTCCTGCGCTTTTTGCAAACTGGCAACGTGCGCAACTACGTGCTCTGGGTTCTCGGCGGCGCAGCGTTCGTTGCTACGTGGCTTTTGTTATGAGGGAGGTGCGAGCGTGAACTTCCTCGACTGGCCTCTCACCACCATGATCTTCCTCCCGGCGGCGGCGGGGTTGCTCCTCCTGCTGGTGCCGGGTCGGGCGGTGGCCCTGCACCGTTGGGTAGGCCTGGCAGCGTCGTTGGCCACGTTTGCCGGAAGCCTCGTGGTGCTCAGCCGCTTCGACCCGCAGCAAGCCGCCTTCCAGCTCACGGAAACCGCACCTTGGCTGCCCAGCTTGGGGATCGCTTACCGGGTGGAGGTGGACGGGCTTTCCATCCTCCTGGTGCTGCTCACCGCCCTGCTGCAGCCGGTGGTTTTCCTCTCCTCCTGGGGTTCGATCCACGAGAAGGTGAAGGGCTACATCGTGGCAATGCTGTTCCTCGAGACCGGGGTCCTGGGCGCGTTCCTCGCCACCGACATGTTCCTGTTCTACGTGTTCTGGGAGCTCATGCTGGTGCCCATGTACTTCATCATCGGCGTGTGGGGCGGGGAGCGCCGCATTTACGCGGCGGTGAAGTTCGTGCTCTTCACGCTGGCGGGCAGCCTGTTGATGCTGGTGGCGATCCTCTACATGGCGTTTGCGTACAAGACGCAGTTCGGTACGCTCTCCTTCGCCTACGCCGACTGGCTCAAGCTCCACCTCCCCATGGGGGCTTCCTTCTGGCATTCGCCGCAAATGCTGGCGTTCGCTGCCTTTGCCCTGGCCTACGCCATCAAGGTGCCGGTGTGGCCGCTCCACACTTGGCTTCCGGATGCCCACACCGAAGCGCCCACCGGGGGGTCCATCATCCTCGCCGGGGTGCTGCTGAAGCTAGGGACCTACGGGCTTTTGCGCTTCAACCGCACGCTGTTCCCGGAGGCTTGGGAGGCATCCCGGGGCTTCTTCATCACCCTCGCGGTGATTGCCATCGTGTACGGCGCGCTGGTTTCCTGGGCGCAGAAGGACATGAAGCGGCTCGTGGCGTTTTCCTCCGTGTCCCACATGGGGTTCATCGTCCTGGGGATGTTCGCGGGAGGGCTCACCGCCACCCAGGGGGCACTGCTGCAGATGATCAACCACGGGCTTTCCACGGGGGCGCTGTTCCTCCTGGTGGGCGTGGTCTACGACCGGCGCCACACCAGGCTCATCGAGGACTACGGGGGCCTCGCTGCGGTGATGCCGGTGTACACGGGAGCTTTCCTCCTGGCCACGCTGGCATCCATCGGCGTGCCGCTCCTCAACGGGTTCGTGGGGGAGTTCCTGATCCTCCTGGGCAGCTACCAATCGCAGCCGGTGGCAGCAGCGCTGGGGGCCACCGGGGTGATCCTCGGAGCGGTGTACATGCTGAGCCTGGTGGAGCGGGTGTTCTGGAACGCCCTGGTCCACGAAGAAAACCGCTCGCTCGAGGACATGAGCTTGCGGGAGCTGGCGAGCTTCGCTCCTTTGGCGGTGTGCATGGTGTGGATCGGGGTGCACCCGGTGACGTTCCTGCGGCTTACTGAAGCAACGCTGCAAAAGATCGTGGGAGGCTAGCCTTGATTTCCCTCTGGCTTACCAGCGTGTTTCCCGAGCTTGTGTTGGTGGTGGCAGGCGGTGTTCTGGTGCTGCTGGATGCCTTCGCCCCTCGCCTCCGCCCGGCCATGGCCTGGCTGGCCATGGCCACGGTCCTCGCTGCCCTGGGTTTGCGTTGGGCGCTACCTACCCCAGGGGCGGTATGGGAGGGGATGCTCCTGGTGGACGGCTTGGGGCGCTTCGTGGACAGCTACATCCTCCTGGCCGCGGCCCTGGCGCTGCTGGTGGCGGACCCGTACCTCGCCCGCACCCAAAGCCGCTACGGGGAGTTCTTCGGCTTGCTCCTCTGGGCAGCGGTGGGCGCCATGACCATGGCCAAGGCCAACCACCTCCTGGTGGTGTTCGTGGGGCTGGAGCTGCTCTCCATCGCGCTCTACGTGCTGAACGCTTTCCACCGGGAGAGCGCGCTTTCCCTGGAGGCCGGGTGGAAGTACCTGGTGGTGGGGGCCTTTTCCTCGGCGGTGTTCGTGTTCGGCGCCGCGCTGCTCTACGGCGCTACCGGCACCTTTGCCCTGGGAGAGCTGGCCTCCGGGCTTTCCCGGGGGTGGCTGGCGGTGTTGGGGGTGGGGCTTTTGACCTCGGCCTTGGCGTTCAAGCTGGCCCTGTTCCCGTTCCACGCCTGGGCACCGGACGTGTACCAGGGCTCCCCCACGCCGGTGACCGCGTTCCTCTCGGTGGTCCCCAAGGGTGCGGCCCTGGTGGTGCTGGCGCGGGTGGTGGCCGGTGCCAACCCCGAAAGCCTCACCCCCCGCTGGACCAGCACGCTCACCGCTCTGGCGGTGGGCTCCATGGTCCTGGGGAACCTGGCGGCCATCGCCCAGCGGGACCTCAAGCGCATGCTCGCCTACTCCGGCATCGCCCACATGGGGTACGCGCTGGTGGGCTTGGTGGCGTTCGGGCGGGACGGGGTGGCGGCGGTGCTGGTTTACCTGGCGGCGTATACCTTCATGAACATCGCTGCCTTCGCAGCGGTGGCAGCGTTTTCGGAAAACGAGGAGGAGCCCCACCTGGTCACCGACCTGGCAGGCCAGGGTTGGGAGCGGCCCACGGTGTCTTTCGCTTTGAGCATCGCCATGTTCGCCCTGGCGGGGATCCCCCCCACCGTGGGGTTCGTGGGCAAGTTCCTAGCGTTTCGCGCCGCGGTGAACGCCAACATGGTGCCTCTCGCGGTGGTGGGGGTGCTGGCGAGTCTGGTGTCGGTTTTTTACTACGTGCGGGTCGTGTACTATCTCTACATGAAGCCTTTACCGAAGCGCAAGCCGGCCTTCTCCGAACCTTGGGCCATCCGCCTCCTCGCGGTGCTCTGCTTGGCCGGCATGCTGGTGCTGGGGGTGTTCCCCAGAAAGCTCCTGGAGCTAGCCGAGGGGGCAGCGGCCATGCTGGCGAGGTGAGCTATGGCTTTCAAACGTTACATCCCGGTGGAGAGCATCTCGGAGCTGACCATCAACCGCCTCTCGGTTTACCTCCGCTGTCTCGATCAGCTGGAGCAGGAGGGCGTCTTGACGGTCTCTTCCCAGGAGCTCGCGGACCGCTTCCACCTCAACTCCGCGCAGATCCGCAAGGACCTGGCGTACTTTGGGGAGTTCGGCATCCGCGGCGTGGGCTACAACGTGGCGCAGCTCAAAGAGCACCTGGTGAACATCCTGGGGCTCAACGAGCAGCGTCACGCGGTGATCGTGGGGGCCGGCAACCTGGGCACCGCGTTGGCCCACTACTCGGGTTTCAACAGCGGCGGGTTTCGCATCGTGGGGGTCCTGGACAACGCCCCCAAGCGCATCGGCGCCGAAATCCCGGGTGGCTTGGTGGTGGAGGACGTGAGGTTTTTGCCGGATATTGTGAAAGAGCGGAATGTGCACATTGGCATCATCACGGTGCCCGCCAGCGCCGCCCAGCGGGTCTTCGATGCGCTGGTGGAAGCCGGGGTGCAAGCGGTGCTCAACTTCGCCCCCACCCAGCTGAAAGGTCACCCCGAGGTGAAGCTGAAAAACGTGGACCTGAAGATCAACCTGGAGCTCCTCTCGTTCTTCCTCACCCAGGGCGGGCGCTTGGTTTCCCCCAGTTGAACGCCCTACCTGGAAGAGCCGGCCTAGAGGGATCCCCTCCCCCCAAAGCCAGCTGATCGCTCCGCCAGCTTGCCTAAGGTCGGGGCGCAGCTGCTTGGCGCTTGCGCGAGGCCACCCAAACCTCGCGGATGCGCCGGGTCAAGCGCTCCTGCCGTGCCTCCAGCTGGGCCAGCTCCACCCGGAACTGAGCAAGCACCGCCAGCGCTTCCTGCTCCTCCCCCTTGGCGGATCGCTCCGCCGCAAGCCGCCCCAGCTCCTTCTCCAAGTGGCGGATCTGCCCTTCGAGAAACTCCTTGGTGGCGCGATCCCGGGTGGCATCCCGCTGCCGCACCAGCGCCTCCCGGCTCCGGGAAAGCTCTTGCTCCAGGCGGACCGCTTGCTCCCGCTTGGCCTTGGCCGCCGCCAGGCGCGCCATTTCCTCCCGCACCTTCCCAAAGCGAGCTGGATCGAAGCCCAGCGCCTGGGCTGCCTCCCGCTCCAGGCGGGAAAGCTCCCCCAGCTCCTGGAGCGGATCCCCGCCGGTGCGCTCCAGGCGATCCAGGGTCTCCTCCAGGCGGCTCAAAGCCTTGCGCTTCACCGCCAGGTACATCTCCACGTCCGCTGGCGCGAGCAGCGCCTGCTCCGCAGCGGGAGGGCTGGCGGCAGGTCTTTGCTGGCGCACCTCTCCGGTGGGCACCGGCTTGCAACCGAACCAGGCAAAAAGCAACGCCCAAGCCAGCTTGCGCACGCCCCAAGGCTACCACGACCACGCTTTGCCGGCTTGTCCTCGCTACCCTTCCCTTGGCGGGCAAAAAACGCTACCCTTACCCTGGACCATGGCCAACGCGAGTCGCATTGGCAAGTACGAGATCGCCGAACAAATCGGCATGGGCGGCTTCGGGGTGGTGTACAAGGCCTGGGACCCGTACATCCAGCGCTGGGTGGCGCTCAAGACCTGCAACGCCACCGATCCCGAAACCACCCAACGTTTCTTCCGGGAAGCGCAGCTCGCGGGGAACCTCCAGCACCCCAACATCACGATGATTTACGACTTCGGGGTGGAGAACGACACCCCCTACTTCGTGCAGGAGTTCCTCTCCGGCACCGACCTGGACGAGCTCATGGCCAAGGAGCGGCTTTCGCTCCCTGCCACGTTGGCGATCCTCCTGCAGGTTTGCGCCGGCTTGGAGTACGCCCACTCTCGCGGCGTGGTGCACCGGGACATCAAGCCTGCCAACGTGCGGGTGCTGGAAGACGGCACCGTGAAGATCATGGACTTCGGCATCGCCAAGTCGTTGCAGTCGGAAAGCCGCCTCACGCAAACCGGGGTGGCGTTGGGCACCGCGGGTTACCTTTCCCCGGAGCAGCTTTCCGGCAAGCCCGTTGACCACCGGGCGGATATCTTCGCCTTGGGGGTGATGGCCTACGAGATGGTCACCGGTGTCCGCCCCTTTGCCGGTCCCAACATCTCCAACATCATCTACCAGATCCTCAACCAGGACCCGGTTCCGCCGCGGCAGCGCAACAAGGCTTGCCCAGAGCGGTTGGAGAAGGCCATTCTCAAGGCCCTGGCCAAGGACCCAGCCAAGCGCTTTGCCAACGTGCGGGATTTCGCCAGGGAGCTGAAGCAGGTGCTGCAAGAGCTTCCCCCCGCGGCCACCAAGATGGAAACCACCACCGCCATCGTGCGGGGGGAGCTGGCGCGCCTTTCAGGCAAAAGCCCCGAGGAGATCACCGGGGCCACGCAGCTTTCCGCCGCTCCTTTGGACCACCTCCCCACCGAGCCGGTGCAAGCAGCGCCGCGAAAGCGGGTGCTCTGGCCTTGGCTCGCCGCCGCGGGCCTGGGGCTTGCGGCGGGGGGATACCTGCTCCTCGCCCCCGGCTCCGCCACCCGGGAACACCAGGCGGTGGCAATCCCCTCCCCGGCCCCCACCGCCACCCCGGCACCACCCAAGCCATCGCCCGCACCGGCCACCCCCACCGAGGTGGAGGTGGAGCTGGTGGTGACCCCCCCGGCGGAGGTGGAGGTGGACGGCAAGCCCCTGGGCAAGGTGGCCTCCCAGAAGATCAAGCTCACCCTAGGTCCTCACCGCCTGCGCTTGCGCATCCCTGGCTTCGTGGACCGCATCGAGGAGGTACAGGTGGGCCTCGAGAGCAGGCAGCTTGCCTTCCAGCTCCCCCGCTTTGGCATCCTTTCGGTGCTGGCCGACATGGGGGTGCCGATGCGCGGCACCGAGGTGACCCTGGACGGCAAGCCTCTCGGGGAGCTGCCGGTGAGCGGGCGCAAGGTGGCCGTGGGGACGCATCGGCTGGTGGTGACCTGGCCGGACGGGGGGCGCTTCGAAGCCCAGGTGGAGGTGAGCGACGTGGCCCCCACCAACGTGGTGGTTCACCCGTAAGCGGGGATGTCGACCGGGGCGGGGAGAGCTACCCCCGTCCCCGGGCTTTTCGCTACACTTAGCACCATGAGAAAGGCACTGCTGCTTCTGCTCGCCGCCACCCTGGCCGCGCCGGCCTTTGCCCAGAGCACCTTGGATCAGGCCCACGAGGCGTTCCGCCAAGGCCAGTGGAACAAAGCCGCGCAGCTTTTCGCCAAGGCAGCCGAGGAAGCCCCCGATGCGAAAAGCCGCGCGGAAATCCGCGTGAAGCTCGCTTGGACATACTTTTTCGCGCTGAAAAACCGCGCCAAGGCGGAGCGGGTGCTGCGCCAGGCGCTGCAGGAGGCCCCGGATCTGGAGATCATCCCCGACCTCTACACCGACGACTTCGTGGCGCTGTTTACCCGGCTCAAGAGCCAGGGAACCTCCAGCGCGGCTCCGGTGCCCACTCGCCCGGTGGCGGTGAGAGGGGGGCTTGCGGGGCTGCGGGCCAAGCTCGCCACCGCGGTGGATGCCTTCGCCCTGGAAGCGCTGTTGGGGGAAGCCAAGGCGCTGGAAGCTTCCTCGCCCCAGGCGCAGCTCCCGGAGCTTTTGGAGCTGGAGGCGGACATCCTCGACCGCCTGGGGCGCACCCAAGAGGCGCTGCGGCTGCGGGGGCGGGGCCAAGCGCTGCGCACTGCAGCCCAAGCCGCCCCGGGAACCGTGGTGGTGCCGCTAGAGCTCATCCGTCAAGCCCGGCAGTACCTGGTGGCGGAGCGGCCCCAGGACGCCATCGCCCTGCTCCAAGGGGTGCTGGACGCCCTCCCCTCCTGCACCCCGGCGTTCGAGGTCCTGGCCCAAGCCTACGTGGATGCGGGGATGTTCGAGGAGGCCTATAGCGCGCTGCAAACCGCAATCATGGCCAACGAGAAACCCGAGCTGCTTTTGGCCTTGGGGGAGCTGGAGCTGGCCCGGAAGCGGCTCACCGCGGCGCGGGATGCCTTCCGCCGGGCGGTGAACCTGGACCCGGCCAACGACCGGGCCCTGGCGGCGGCGGGGCTGCTCGCTGCCAGCATGGAGGACTACGCTTCCGCCAAGGAGTTCCTGGACCGAGCCATCAAGGCCAACGGCACGCTCTTCGAAGCCCGGGTGGTGCGGGCCCAGCTGGCCCTTTTGGAAAAAGACCCCCAGGAAGCCGCCAACCAGCTGCTCCGGGCGCTCCAGGTGCGCCCCCAGGACCCTTGGGCCAGCGGCTGGCTGGGGGTGGCGTACCTGGCGGTGGGGGACGTGGCTGCCGCCCAGGAGCGGTTGGAGCAAGCAGCCCGGGCCAACCAGGAGTTCACGCTGTTTTACGCGGAATCGCTGCTGCGCCAGGGGAAGGGGAAGCAGGTGCTGGAGCTGGTGAGCGCCGACCAGCCGAACCCCCAGGCACAGCTGCTGCGGGCCCGGGCGCTGCTGCAGCTGGGGCAAAACGCCGAGGCGCTGGAGCTGCTGCAGCGGCTGGCCAGGCTGCTGCCCACCGACGGTGCCATACGCTACGTTCTGGGCTACGCCCAGTTCCAGCAACGGCAATGGCAGGAGGCGGCAGCCACCTTCGAAGCGGCAGCGTCGCTGGCCGGGGCCCCTGCTTTCACGGCTCAGGCTGCGAACCTGGCGGCCAAGGCCCTGGCAGCCCAGAACCTGCTGGATGCCGCCGAGGTGCCGCCGCCCCCACCCCCTAAGCGGTAAGCCGCGCCAGAAGGTCCTGGAGGATGCGGGCCGTGGCTCCCCAGATGCGGTGGGGGCCGTAGTGCAGCACCGGGGAGCGGAAGCGCTGCCCCTGCCAACGGAACTCCTGCTCCTCCACCAGAAGCGGGTTGGCCACCACGGAAAACGGTACCGGCACCACCGCCGCCACCTCCCGGGGGTCGGGGTGCAGTTGGTGGGGGTAGGGCAAAGCCCCCACCACCGGGGAAATCACGAACCCGGTGACCGTGAACACATCGTCCAGATGCCCGAGGATCATCACGCTCTCCTCGGCGATCCCTAGCTCCTCCCGGGCTTCCCGCAGCGCGGTGCGCACCTCGTCCGCATCCTCGGGGTCCTTGGCACCCCCAGGGAACGCGTACTGCCCGGGGTGATGGAGCAGGTGGTCGGCGCGGCGGGTGAGCAGCACCCAAAGCTCCCCCCCAGCCACGTAAAGCGGCACCAGCACCGCGGCGGGCGTGGCACCGGGCTCGCGAATGCGCAGCACCGGCTTTGCCGCGAGCTTGCTCTCCACTTCCGCGAACCACATCGCTACCCCCTCGCCTCGCCTGGTGTCGCTCCCGGCCACGGCTTTCCCGCAGCGCGAGCTTGCTGGGCCAGGGCCGCCACCGCCTCCACCAGCGCCCGGGCCGCGGCCCGGGGCTCGTGCCCCTCTCGCTGCCAGAACTGCTTGGCCAGCCGCTTTTTTTCCTCCAGCGCCTGGCGGTTTTCCGCCAAAAACCCTAGCCAGCGCACCAGCTCCACCGCACCTTCCCGCCCGGGACGGATGCGCAGCGCCACCTCCGGGGGAAACTCCAAAAACTGCTGCAACCCGCAGACCACCACCGGCTTGCCCGCGGCGAAAAAGCGCAGCGCCGCCGCGGAGGTCTCCCCGGCGGTGGGGAAGCGAGGCACAAGCCCCACGTCCGCCGCCGCCAGCACCTCCCCCAGGCGCTGGGGGCTGGCGTACCCCAAAAGCCGTACCCGCTGGGAAAGCCCGAGCCTTTCCACCGCCTGCTCCAGCGCCGCCGCCTCCACCCCTTCCCCCACCACCCAAAGCCGCACCGGCGCCTTCAGCTCCTCCAGCACCGCGAACGCCCTGAGGATCGTGTCCAGCCCCTTAGCGGGGGTGAGAAAACCCAGGTGCACCGCCACCAGCTCCTCCGGTCCCACCCCGAGCTCCCGCCGCAACCCCCCGCCGTCCGACGCGGCGAGCTCCGCCACCGCCAGTGGTACCCGGGCCACCGGGAGCGAGGGGAGCTCCTCTCGGAGGGTGCGGGCTTGCCAACGGTTGTGGACCACCACCCCCTGGGCGAAGCGCAGCAAGGCGCGGCAGGCGGGGAACAGGAACGGGTCCAAGGGGCCGGAAAACCCCCAACGC
>Ga0209227_1000257_pt1 | contig 46255 bp, 27 predicted proteins | sample YNPBryantNP2012_FD_185815 | JGI IMG/M metagenome (GOLD analysis project Ga0209227, IMG submission 185815) | Anoxygenic and chlorotrophic microbial mat microbial communities from Yellowstone National Park, USA - YNP Bryant NP 2012 (SPAdes)... ...
TGATGCCGATGAAATTCTGGTGCTCGATCATGGGGAGATCGTCGAGCGGGGGAAGCATGAGGAGTTGGTTCAGCAGCAAGGGATTTATTATAAATTTTTTCAGGGACAGTTAGGTGATTAGGTAATTAGGTAAATAGGTAATTAGTATCTAAAAAGTTAAATTCTTGCCCAACGAGCAAAAACTTTTTTGGACACTGAAATGAAAGTACACGGAAAAAACCATGAGAATTTAAATTCCGTGTTTTTACAATTCTGTGTACCAGATTTTTTCCATTTTGGTTCTGGCTTGTCCAGGTTGGGTAATTAGTATCTAAAAAGTTAAGTTCTTGCCCAAAGAGCAAAAACTTTTTGGACTCAGAAATGAAAGGTCTCAGAATTCAAAGTGTCATTTCTGTGACCTTTCAATTCTAAGACCAAAATTTTCTTTTTGGTTCTGGCTTGTCCAGGTTAGGTAATTAGGTCAATTAGCCAATACATGGGTTGGATTATTACCCAGTTACCCAATTACCCAGTTACCCAATCACCGACTAATCAATCAGGATGAATTTGAAAAAACAGACTGACTGGAAAATATTTCTCTACTTCATCCGCTACCTGCTTCCCATCTGGGATAAGGTGCTATTGATGCTGCTGCTGGCGGTGATGCTGACGGTGCTGGACATCAACACCATCGTGCTGCCGCTGGTCATCAGAAAATTCATCGACCAGGTGCTGGGGCAACAGGATTGGCACATGTTTCGGGTCTTGTTGATCATTTTGATCGGCCAGATCGTGCTCTATTTGTCCTGCAACGGCATCCTGGAATTGATCAAATTCGTGGTCTCGATGAAATTAGGCATCAATTTGGGGATGCACGTGTTTGGGCATGCGCTCAGTCTGCCGTTGAGCTTTTTCCAGAAACGACCTGTCGGGGAGCACATCTATCGGCTGGGGACGACGTTCGATCCAGGATTCGCCAACCTGGCGATCCTCGGGCTGCTTTTCGAAACGGCTGGCTCGGCCAAGGGACAGACGCAGCCCTTTGTCGGCAACGATGTGGATGCCGTGCTGGCCATGGTCACCCAGTCGGTGGATTTGATCATTCGGGTCACCGCCCGATTGATTTTGATCATCATCACCATTTCGGTCACCATCAGCACCGCCATCGGTCTGGCGCTGATTGTTTTCTGCATCCCCTACATCTGGGGCATTCATCTGTGGTACAACCTCCAGCGCCGCATCGATTTCAAATATCGGGAGAAAAGCCAGAGTTTTCTGGCGGGATTGCAGGAGTGGTTCGCTGGCATCAAAACCATCAAAGCCTTTGGCAAAGGCAAGTTCGAGGTGTTCAAAAATATCAGGCTCTACATCAAAATGCTTCGGGTGGAATGGCAAAATTACTTCGTGAAACTGGCCACGGACAATTTCATCTATCTGCTGCGCTATGGCTTTATCGTTGGAGCGATTCTCTACTCCTGTCTGGCCCAAACACCAACGGCTGGCGCCATTGCAGCGCTGTTTTTGCTGCTGGAACAATTCTTCAGCCCCATCAATCAATACGTTCGGGTGATCGAAGGCATTCGGCTGCAGCTAATCCCCGCCAGACGGTTGATGGATACCCTGGGGCTGGAGCCATCGCTTCGGGAGAAAAAAGATGCCATTGCCATTGGAACATTTTCAGGGCCATATCATGTGAATGATGTTTCGTTCAGCTACGTGCCCGAGCAACAGGTTCTGACCCATATCACTTTGACCATAGCCCGAGGGAAGCGAGTGGGCATTGTCGGGACGTCGGGCTCGGGCAAGACCTCGCTGGTGAATCTGGTGATGCGGTTTTATGACCCCGACCAGGGCGAGATTTTAGCCGATCAGGTGAATTTGAAAGATCTGAAATTGGGGTCATATTATCAGAACATCGGCATCATTCTGCAGGAGGATTTTTTATTCAGCGGCACGGTCAGGGAAAATATCCGCTTCGGCAAATTGGACGCCACCGATGAAGAAATCGAGGCCGCCGCCAAACTGGCCGCTGTGCACGATGATATTTTAAGCCTGCCCGATGCCTACGATACCGACCTGGCGGAGGGAACCAGACTTTCGGGCGGCCAGCGCCAGCGGATCGCCATTGCCAGGGCGTTGATCCGCCAGCCGAGAATATTGATCCTGGATGAGGCGACCAGCGCATTGGATTCGGAGACCGCCCGCCGCATCGAGGAGACCATTTTCAACCTCGGCCAGAATTTGACCGTCATCATGATCACCCACAAGCTGATCTCGGTCAAAAATTTCGATGAGATTTTTGTGATCGACAGAGGCAAGCTGGTCGAGCAGGGCTCGTTTGCCCAACTGATGGAACGGAATGGCTTGTTTGCTTCGATGTATAAACAGCAGAGCCTGTAGGGCAAGATGGCATCTTGCCCTTGACTTGTAGGACAGGATGTTATCCTGTCCCAACTTGTAGGACAGGATGCTATCCTGTCCCATTCTTGCAGTGTCCCAATCTTGTCGGACAGGATGCCATCCTGTCCGACAATTCGGAGAAAAGAAATGAACCGATTTATCAAAAAATTATTAGCCAGATACGTCACATATATCGAAATCATCGGCTATGCCTTTGTGGTGCTATTTGTTGCTGGAATGATCGCCCTCTCCTACATCAAAGCCGAGGATGAATTGGTCAATGTGCAGGGCAAATTCGAAGTGCCCGCCGATCTGATCCAATTCGATCGGTCGCATTATGTGATCGACCAGCTTTCGGATTCCAATGCCGTGGTGGAGGCGAATGCTCCGCTGTTCGAGCTGACCGATGATGAACAATTCATTGCCGAACAGACGATTTTGAACAATCTGCAAGGACAGATGGAGATCGCCCGAGCTGCGGCTCAGAAAGATTTGCAACAGGAATTGAATCGAATCACCTCCAGTCTGATTCAGAAGCGATATCCCTACCTGCGCCTGTCCACATTGCGGGCGAAAATGGCGGGCGATTTTCTGATTACCAATTTAGCAGGCGATCTGATTCCTAAAAATAAAATCATCGGCGGCGTCTTTGATTTCGAGAACAACCTGATTCGAGTCACCGAATTTCCGCCCGATCGGCAGGTCAGAAGAAAATTGAAATTGGGGCAAACAGGCACGGCCACATTGAAGCTAAGCCCAACCGAATCGATCAACCTATCCGTCGTGCTCGTTTCCATGAATGAAAAAGAGGCCTATTTCCACTCGCCTGAAATTGCAGCCGAGACCAAATTTAAAATTGCGACATATCTGTGTTCAAATTCAGAGAGTAATCAAATAGAAGCGAGCATCAGCGTTCTGGTGGGCTGGAAAAGCTGGATGCGGTTGATCTGGAGGTAATTGGGTGATCGGGTAATCGGGTAATTGGGTTTTTTAGTTTTTGGTTCAAAGGTCACTTGCTTTTTTGGTCTCAGAAATGAAAGCTCTCGGAAATTAGACGCTGAAAATTCATTTCGGTGGCATTCCATTCCGCCGAAGGGCGGATCGCCAACTGGCGGTTCTATGGGAGCAATTCTTTTTATTCAGAACCTTCGGAAGCGTAAGTGATCTTTTTTGGTCTCAGAAATGAAAGGTCTCGGAAATTAGAAGCTGAAAATTCATTTAGGTGGCATTCCATTCCGCCGAAGGGCGGACCGCTAACTGGCAGTTCTGTGGGAGCAATTCTTTTTATTCAGAATCTTCGGAAGGGCATAATGACAATTATTTTGACCGCAAATTTCGCCAATTGATCCCAATTACACGAATTGAAAATTAGCGAAATTCGATTCATTGGTGCACTTAGCGGTTCAAGGTCTGTTGGGCTCTGGCTCGTTTGAGCTGGGTTGCGTTCCTGCGGCATCAAAAATTCACCGCCAGTTCCGATTCGAACGACAATTTCGTGATCCGAGAAGGAGGAGGCGGGGCAATTTTTTCAATTTTAATGTAAACGAGCGGTCGATTTTTTACATCGTCAATAGCCCGATAATGCTCGACCAATTCGATCATTTTAGAACAAAATTCAGGATCGTCGGCAGGCAACAGAATTACCAGCGCATTATCAGGGATTCGATTTAAAATCTCGGGATGCTCGATGAGGTATTTATTGAATTCAGTTGTCAACATCAAATTTTTTAGAAACAGTTGCTGATCATCCTGGATTAAATTTTCTATGTTATTCATTTTTCATTTTCTCCAGAGCTATTTTAATAAATTTATTTTATTCTGTCAAGCGATATTTTTATGATCCGAAAGATCTCCGATGCAATAAATTCGCTAATCATAAAAAATGGAATAGCCCTTCGGAAGGTTTGGAACCTTCGGAAGCGTAAGTGATCTTTTTTGGTCTCAGAAATGAAAGCTCTCGGAAATTAGAAGCTGAAAATTCATTTCGGTGGGATTCCATTCCGATGATGAGCGGACCACCAACTGGCGGTTCTATGGGAGCAATTCTTTTTATTCAGAACCTTCGGAAGGGTAAGTGATCTTTTTTGGTCTCAGAAATGAAAGGTTTCGGAAATTAGAAGCTGAAAATCCATTTCGGTGGCATTCCATTCCGCCGAAGGGCGGACCGCCAACTGGCGGTTCTGTGGGAGAATTTGTTTTGTTCATTTATTTGATCGATTTCTCATGCCTGATAAAATCAAAATCGAAGTTATTCCAGCGCCTGAAATAGATCGTTCTTTTCAACACGGCAGCAACGGCTGGCTGGGCGGGGATTGCGCTTTCAGTCTGCCGCTGGCTCACGATCGAGTGCTGTGGCTGTTTGGGGATTCCTTCATTCAAGAAAAAAATCGCTGGTCTCGGGAAGGGGCTGGGCTCATCAACAATTCTATTGCCATTCAACAGGGGAAAACGATCAACACTGATTCCCTGCATTTCTATTGGAATCAGCACAATGGCCAGCATCGGGCATTTTTTGTGAATGAAAACGAGCCAGGCTTTCTCTGGCCACTGAGTGCGATTCGAGTAGCAGCCAAACTGTTTGTCTTTTGTGTCCGCATCCAGATCGTCGATCCAGCAAACGTATTTGGCTTTCGCCAGATCGGCAATGAGATTTTCTGCATCGAAAACCCCGATGATCCGCCTGATCATTGGAAAATGAATGTCCACAAGCTGCCGTTCCAGCGCTCGCTCGGCAGTTTCGGATCGAATTTCTTAGTCAGCAATGATTACGTCTATATTTACGGCTACCGAAATTTGAAAAGCGGCTGGGATGATGCCGATATCCATTTGATCATCGCCAGGATAAAACCTGAACTGGCCAATGAAATTTATAACCAGGATCATTGGGAATATCTGGATGGCGGAACAGGCAACTGGCACAGGGACATCCATCAATTGAAGCCTGTGCTGGAGCATTTCACTACTGAATTTTCGGTGACTTTCGTTCCTGGTTTCGGCAAATATGTGCTGGTCGCCAATGCCTGGAAGCACCCCCATCCGATCACGGTTCGGTGGTCGGATTCGCCTTATGGGCCGTTTAGCGAGCCAAAAATTATTTATCACTGTCCCGAAATCGACTGGAGTCCTAACTATTTCTGCTACGCCGCCAAAGCCCATCCCGAATTGGCGGAGGCAGATAATGAGCTGGTAGTGAGTTACATGACCAATTCAAAGGCGATGTGGGAGGTTTTCGAGGATCTGAGGATTTATTTTCCGAGGTTCTTGAAAATTGTATTCGACATGAAATCGATCAAGAATTTTTTTGACCGCTAATTACGCCAATTATCCGAACTTCACAAATCACTCATGAGGCTAAGATACAAACCGATTAAAAAATTTTCTCCCACAGAAACGAAATCCCACAGAATTTTTTATGTATTTTTCTGTGGGATGACAATTCTGTGGGAGAGGATATTGAAAATTTCGCATCTAAAACTTTTAGATGTGTTATAGAAATGGCTGATCCAGTTAGCGGAATTATCGGTACCCCAGTTCTGTTAGAAAATTTCAATCAAAATTGTCTGTGACCGCTAATTGCGCCGATTAGCTGAGGTTCAAAAATCACTCATACGGCTATGATACAAACCGATTAAAAAATTTTCTCCCACAGAAACGAAATCCCACAGAATTTTTTATGTATTTTTCTGTGGGATGACAATTCTGTGGGAGAGGATATTGAAAATTTCGCACTTAAAACCTTTAAATGTGCTATTTAAATAATGAATTCAGTAAGCGAAATTGGCGATCGAAAATAAATAAACTATTGGAGATTCACAAATGACATCAAAAGAACGAGTACGAAAAGCATTGAACCACGAAGAAGCCGATCGCATCCCGAAATTCGAGCTATGTGTAAATTCGCCTGTGGGGAGCAAGGTACTGGGGCGAGACGGCTGGGTGGGCACGGGCGGCTACGTGATGGGCAAACTGCGGAACGACATGATCCTGGCTGGCAGGCGGAGTGAGTTCTATCGAAAATTTATCGAAGATACCATCGAGCTGTACGACCGATTGGGATACGACATTCTGGTAATCGATCCCCACGAGGGTGAGCACGACCTCAAGCCGCAGGCGCTGAGCGAGAACGAATGGAAATATCAAATCGGCGAGGGCTATTGGTCGATAATGCGCTATTTGCCCGAGGAAGATTTGTACTATGAAGTGGATTCCAGCCTGACGCACGAAGGCATGGACGGCTTCAAAAAAATGGTCAGGGAGATGGAAAAACGTGGCCCGCAGCCGATCCAGCCCGATGATTCCCAGTTCGAGGCGCTGGATTATGCCATTCATAATTCAAGGGGAATGTTTGTGCTGGGGCATTACGATATTTTTCTGCCGTCGTTTTCATCCTGGCTGCCGATCTTTTTGGAAGCCATGGTCACCGATCCCGAACTGGTGAAAACCTATCTCGATATCGTGCATGAAAATAATTTCCCGTTGCTCACCGCCCAATTGGAGCGTGGCGTGGATGGCATCGATGGTCGAATGGATTTCTGCGGCAAAAATGGGCCCATGTTTTCGCCCAAACATTTCGAACTGTTCGTCAAGCCCTATCTCCAGCAGATCACGGCTGAATGCCACAAGTACGGCAAGCCCTTTATCAAGCATCTGGATGGAAATTATAAGGTGATCGAGCGGCAGATTTTGTTGGAGTGCGGCATCGATGGGATTCATTCCATTGAACCCGTGGCGGGCATGGACATTGGGGAATTGAAGCGCCATTACGGCGACCGAGTGACGCTCTGTGGCAATGTGGATTGCGCCGAGCTGCTGTCCTATCGCAGTCCCGCCGAAGTGAAACAGGCCACCAAAGAAGTCATCCGAGTGGCTGCGCCTGGGGGCGGTTTCATTCTGGCGTCATCGAATTGCATTCACAGCCAGGTGCCCGTGGAAAATCTCTGGGCGATGCTGGAAGCAGCAGAGGAGTATGGGAGCTATCCGATAAAGCTTTAAAACGCCTTGCCGTGAACGACAAGGCTAAGAAATGAAAGGGCACAAAACGTGCCCTGAATTTGGCTCATTCAGAAGCCTTTGGGAAATGCCATTTAGCGGAGAGGTAATTTCTTGGGCGCTTCGAGATAGCTTCATCTCCGTTGAATTACAAGATTGCTTTCTCGCAGCGCTTCTCGCAATGACAAAGCTGTATCGCCTCCAACAATAAGTTGAAACAAACATTTTTTAGAAAATAAAATCATCCATAATTTTAATGGGAACAAATTTGGAAAAAGGAATCTTCGCCGTCATTTTAATATGCTTTTTCATATCGTTTTTTAACGATACAATAAAAGCTCAGCAACCTCCACCAGGCGACATTTTCTCCGACAATTTTGAAAACGCATCCGCCAACAAATGGCTGGACATGAAAGTCTGGGGCTTGGGCGTCTGGCAAATTCGGGACGGCGTTTTGGTGTCGCTCGATAGCAGCCATATCACCCAGCAGATATACTCGGCCCTGCCCAAATTCGACCACGCCATTGTCAATCGGGATTATGCCGTCCTGTTCCGCTATCGGCCGATGGCGGGAGAAAGTTATGCTTTCACCATCGATGTCCGTCCCCAGGGCTGGAACAACTATAAATTCGAGATCTCGAAGGATGGCACGATTCGCATATTAAAAAATCTGGCGGGAAAACTGCCCAGGCCGCTGTTCACTTCGGTGCCAGGACAAATTCGCTTCAATGAATGGCAATGGGTCAGGTTGGAGGTCACAGGCGAACAGCCGCTTTGGTTGAAAATGAAAATCTGGCAAAATGAGCTCGCCGATGAACCCGATTCTTTCAATGCCATTGCCAGCGATGAGCAGCCGCTGGCGCCGCAAAACATGAATTTCGCCTTCACCTCGGTTCAGTCGGGTGGGGCCTATACGATGATCGATGATTTCAATATTTATGCTTATCGGATAAAAGCCGATGCAGCCGTCAGGTCGCTGGTTCGACCCAATAATGAAAAGATCATCGAGGCCATTTTTTCAGCAGCGGATAAAAATGAGCGGCAGAAATTTTGGCAGGACTTGGCTGCGCTCAAAGAAGCCATGGAAGGGCTCAAACAGCAGCCGACCGCAGCGTTTGAAATCAACGATCTCGCCAATCTGGAAGTGGAACTGCTATCTATCCAGAGCAGCTTGAGCGACTGTGAAACGCCCGATCATTTTTATTTTTATCGGGAGTCCATTCGAAAAAATCTGGCGCAGGCAAAATTGCATCTGATCCAGCTCAAAGAAAACCAACAGCCATTTCATCACCAGCTCGGCACGTTTATGCGGGGCTATTACTCGGAAATCGACGGCAGCCTGCAGGGATACGCCCTGTTTGCGCCCGAAAATTACGATGAACAAAGGCCGTTTCCGCTGGTGATCAATTTGCATGGTTATGACCCGAGCTTTTCCAGTTGGCAGGAGAATCTGTTTCTGCCCGTGTTCATGCCCCATGCTACGGCCAGGGGGCGGTATATTCTCGCCAATCCCTTCGGGCGGGGCAACACCATGTACCAAAACATCGGCGAGCAGGATGTGCTGGCCGTTTTGAATGAAGTCAAACGACTTTATTCCATCGATGAAAATCGAATTTATTTGACAGGCGGTTCCATGGGCGGCGCTGGCACCTGGTGGCTCGGCTTGAGCTATCCCGATCGCTTTGCCGCTATTGCGCCAATTATGGGTCCCACCGAATTTGCGTTCTGGAATAAGCCAGCGCCAGCAGCGATGCCGCCATGGCGGAAATTCATTTATGAAAAGCAGAGCGCCCTGCCGCTGGCGGAAAACGCTCTGAACCTGCCTGTGTTCTGCCATCATGGCGTGCGGGACGATATTGTGCCCATCGAACAAAGCCGCCAGATGGCGAAACGGCTGACAGAACTGGGTTATGAAATCAACTTTGTTGAGCATCCCGAGGCCGCTCATGGCGGATTCCCACCAGCGATGGATTATGAAATTTATGATTGGTTCGAAAACAGGCAGCGAAATCCCAATCCCCAAAAAGTGATTTATAAATCCGCCAGTTTGAAACACGCCTCCGCCTATTGGGTGAGCATCCATCGCTTCATCGATCTGCTGAAATTTGCCACCATTGAAGCGGAAATCACTTCGCCCAATGTTGTTGAAGTGAAAACCGATAATGTGGCAGAATTTAGCTTGACTTTTTCGGCGGAATTATTTAATATTGCCGTTCCATTGGCGCTGAAAATAAATGGGCAACTGGCCTATCAAGGGCCCATTCCCGAGGCTCGAACGCTCACCCTGCGAGCGCAGCTTGCGCCATCACAAAAAATAGTTGCCTGGTCGCAGGCTGATTCCGCTTCGATGGGGCGATTGAAAAAGGATGCGACGCTGGCAGGACCGATGGTTGATGTCGATAATTCTGGCTTCATGCTGGTCTATGGCACGATCGGCAGCGAACTCGAATCCACCGTGAACCAGCGGGAGGCCCAGGCGTTTGTGGAGCAATGGCGATCGTGTCAGCATAGCTCCTGTCGGATCAAAAAGGACGTCGAGGTAACCGCTGAGGACATTGCGAATTTCAATTTGCTGCTTTTGGGCAATGCCCGCTCCAACGCCATCGTGAGAAAAGTGAACCAGTCGCTGCTCATTCGATTCGAGCGCAATTCCATCATTGTTGGGGACAAGCGGTTTTCGGGCCAGGATGTCGGATTGGCCATGATCTACCCCAATCCGCTGAATCAGAGTAAATATGTCATGGTCCTGGGAGGTATCCACCATCGAGGCTCTCAGCAGATCATCAAGCGCATCGGGACTGAATTCGATTACCTCATTTTCGATGATCGCACCATGGGGATCAACCTTCGGCAGGGAAATTTGACCATCGACGGGACGCCGCTGCTGTGTGGATTTTTCGATCAGAATTGGCAGCTTGATGAAGCCTATCAGTGGGCGGGAGATCAGCGACTGAGAGAAAAAATCAAGCCTCGCCAATTGGCGCAACGGAGCCTGGCTGAAGCGAACGGGGCTTGGGTTTATTTGAGCGATTTCCACCCCGATTCGGTCAACCAATGGACGGGCGTTCCCGAGCTGGATCGAAATTTCTGGGGCCATCCGTTTCAGCTCAATGGAAAAAAATTCCCAAAAGGGATCGGCGTTTTTCCCAATTCAGAATTGATCTATCACCTCGATGGCCAATGGCAGCATTTTTCGGCCATCGTCTCGGCAGATTTGAATCCATTTTCCAATTTAAAGAAAGAGCAGTACCAGGGCGCCAAAATCCAATTTGGCGTCTATGGCGATGGCGATGAGCTGATCGTCAGTCGGGTCATGGATGTGAATTCTGAGCCACAGGAAATTAGCGTGTCCGTGGCTGGTATCAAGCGGCTGAAGTTGGTGGTTCGCACGCAGGATTGGCTGCCCTATTTTGCGCAGGGAGGGAATTGGATTGGAGCGAAGCTGGTTAGGTAATTAGGTAATTGGGTGATAGAAGAATTCAAATTTATGGTCTCAGAAATGAAAGGTCGCAGAATTAATTTTTTCTGAGTCCTTTCATTTCTGAGGCCAATAATTTTTTTTGATTACCAGGTCTCAGAATTGAAAGGTCTCAGAATTAATAATTTGATTTTTTTTCTGAGTCCTTTGGTTTCTGAGACCAATAAGCTTTTTTGATTAGCAGGTCACAGAATTGAAAGGCCACAGAATTTATTTTTTCTGAGTCCTTTTATTTCTGAGACCAATAAGCTTTTTTGACTAATAGGTCACAGAATTGAAAGGTCGCAGAATTGAAAATTTGATTTTTTTTGAGTCCTATTCATTTCTGAGACCAATAAGTTTTTTTGATTAGCAGGTCACAGAATTGAAAGGCCACAGAATTGATTTTTCTGAGTCCTTTCATTTCTGAGACCAATAAGTTCTTTTGATTACCAGGTCTCAGAATTGAAAGGTCGCAGAATTAAAATTTCACAAATCAATTTCTGTGGCATTCCATTTCTGTGGGAGAATATTTTTTTTCTTCAAGGATGGCATGAATTCAAAAGAGCGAATTTTGCGGACGCTGGAATTGCAGCCCGTCGATCGAATTGGCTGGGTGCCCTGGGTTGGGGCTCATGCGGCGCAGCTATTGGGGGTGAATGCGAAGCAACTTTTTACTGAGGCCGATACGCTGGTGGCTGGTGTCTTGAAGGGCTATGAGTTGTACCAGCCCGATGGACTGCCCACGCTGTTCGATGTCCAATTGGAAGCCGAGGCCCTGGGCTGTGAGATCACCTGGTCGGATGAAAATCCTCCTGCTGTCGTCGGGCATGTGCTGGAAAAAATCGAGCTGAATGAATTGAAAATCCCCACCCCCGATCAGGGACGATATCCCATGGCGCTGGCAGCGGCTCGAACCATCGTTCGGGAATTGGGCGATCGCATTGCCATCTTCGCATTGATCACTGGCCCATTCACGCTGATGCTCCATCTGGCGGGAGTGAAGATTTTTACCGACATGTACGACCATCCCGATGAGGTCAAAAAAATATTGGCCTTTGCCAGCCAGGTCTGCGAAGCCACGGCTCGCTATTATGCCGAGACAGGCGTGGATGTGATCACCGTGGTGGATTCGTTGACCTCTCAAATTTCAGCCGAGCATTTTAAAACTTTTGTGACGCCATTTCATCAGCCCATTCTGGAGACCATTCATCGCCTGGGCAAGAAATCGGGCTTCTTTGCCTGCGGCGATGCCACTCGCAATGTGGAACAGATGGCCGCCATCGGCGCTAATTTCTTTGGCGTGGATGAAAATGTCGATCTCAGTTTTGCTCGAGATATGGCAGCAAGGCATAACGTGGCCTTTGCAGGCAATTTGCCCCTGGCTTCGGTGATGCTGTTTGGCACGCCCGAGGAAAATTATCAGGCTGCCAGGGATTGTCTCGATGCAGGTGGGAAAACAGGCTTCTTCCTCTGCCCAGGCTGCGACATTCCGTTTGCCACGCCCATCGAAAATGTGCAGGCGATTACGAGGGCGGTTCGTTCTTATCAGATTTGAGAAGGCAGGTTTGAAAAGTGAGCAGTGATCAGTCGACAGTTGGCAGTCTTCAGTCGGCAGTTGGCAGTCTTCAGTCGGCAGTTGGCAGTCGGCAGTTGACAATAATGCAAAGGAGTGAAAATTTTGCATGGAGTGGCGACTTTCATTCCAGCCTTCTCCCTGCTGCTGTTTGAAGTTTCTTTTTTCAATTACCAATCTGATTATGCTTTTTTGGGAAGAAGTTTTGGCCACTGAAATTTGGTAATTGAAATTTATTTGTAACTTGGCAAGTTGGAATTTGGAATTTGCAGCACGACTCACTATTCTATCTAAAATAAAAGCAAAAGTCATGTCGAAAAAAATTTTCATCGAAATCGTCACCTATGATTCTCAGGCGTGCTCGCCCTGTCAGTATATGGTCGAGATGGTGAAAAAGGTAGCGCCGCTATTCCCTGGCCAGATTGAATGGCAGGAGAGCCTGATCAAAACCAGGGAGGGGATGCAGCGGATGAAGCAATTGGGGATCACCAAGTTGCCCACGATTTTAATCAATGACGTTCCTGAATTCATCAGCATCATTCCATCGGAGCACCAATTGAAAGCAGCGATCGAAGCGCATTTGTACAAGGACCAGCCTTCAGAGGAGGTGATGAGAGCGTAAATCGTGATAACAAATTCTTAGCCATCATCCAATAAACCGTTTGAAGTGCAATTCAGCCAAACCAATGACTCACAAACTCTGGAGATTACCGATGAAACAAAACACGACCAGATGGTTTCTCGTAGCCTTTTTTTCTATTATCCTGCCACTATTGAGCGGCTGTTTCACCATTTTGGAGGTCGATCAACCTGCGACGGTTGCAACGAACAGTCCGATTGAGGTAAAGTTGCAGGTACGTACCGACGGCACCGATACGAACCCCCATTATGGCATTTTAGGCTTGCTCATCCCTAACGACTGGACGGTAAACTTGGTCACCTATTCGGGCGATTTTGGCCCAGACACGTGCAGTTTCCTGCACCCTGATAGCATCGATGGTGACCCTGGCGGTCAGGTAGATTTTTGGACCGATTCACTGGAAGCTCATTTTCCCAGTGGGGACGACATGATGTGGGTGGTCTACCAGGCGAATACCCCTTACGCCTCGAATCTGGATACGGGTTATGTGGATGTCGTTATCCAAATGTCCAGCGGTGCCATGATCGGCAAATTTAATATCGGCTATTTCGTTACCGATGCAGCTCTCGACTTCACTGATCGAAGTTATTATGATATTCGCCTGGAAAATCCCATTGAAGTCGGAGGGACCAACGTGACAAATCATCCAAATACGACATCGCCCACCATGTTTCAACTTAGACAGAATTATCCCAATCCGTTCAATGCCGTTACACAAATCGATTTTGAACTGCCCCAGGCTTGGTGGACCTCGCTAAAAGTATATAATTTGCTTGGAAATGAAGTGGCTACCATTCTCAATGCCCAGATAGAGGCGGGATCACATCGATTCACTTTTGATGCCAGTGGATTGGAATCGGGCATTTACTACTACAAGGTACAATCTGGGAATTATGTCGCAGTCAAAAAATTTGTACTTATTAAATGAGACCAAATTAAAACTCTGGTGAGAAGTTACTGTAGCAATCCATACGCGTCCTCTCGCCTTCTTAAGATTTTCGAATCGTAAAAAAAGCCCGACCATAGCTCGTCTAGCGTTATTGGCGGGAGATGATCGGGTTTTTCCTTTTTTATTTACATTTCCCTCGCTTCTTCGATGCATTCGGCCACCAATTGCAGGCCGAAACATGATATTCATTTTTTGAGAGAAAATTATTTATAGAAAAAAATGGTTGCTTTTTAATTTTATTTATGTATATTATTGGAGTCAAGATTAGAAACGTTAATATTTCGAACAAAAAATTAAAGGTGACTGAAATGGCTGAAAAAAAATTGAATTCCATAAAGGCAGAACCGATTCTGGGTAGCAGTCCCATGGCAAAAAGTTTAAATCGAGCAGTGGTGAAATTGGCAGAAAACGACAATAATATTTTTATCTTTGGTGAGAAAGGGACTGGAAAAGAATTTATTGCTCGCCAGATTTATATGCAGAGTGCGCGGCGCAAGCACAATTTCGTCGTAATCGATTGTGCGGCGCTGGGAAAAACCATTGCTAGTAAGGAACTCTATGGTGTCGCTGGCGAGGTTGATCAGGCAGGAGAACCAGTGCTGGGATTGCTCGAACAGGCGAATCACGGTGTGCTTTATCTGAAAAATCTCGATCACATGAGCTCTGAATACCAGGAGGAATTCCTCAGGATTATTCGCTATAATGCTATTCGGCGATTAAACAGCGAAGAAAATATCACATTGGATTTGCGCATCTTCGCCGCATCGGATCGAGAGCTGAAACATGATATGGAGATGGGCAGATTTAAGAAAGAGCTATATTACCTGCTGAACACGTTTACCCTGTATATTCCCCCGCTGCGCGAGCGGAAACAGGATATTCCTGAACTGTTTGCGTATTTTATGAAACGAGTCTGCGCTGAGTTAGGAAGAGAAGAGCCAGCAGTGCCATCTGAAATTTTCGAATCGCTCCTCGATTATGAATGGAAAGGAAACATCGGTGAATTGGAGAGCACAGTCCAGACTCTGGTGCAAATGTCACCCAAGGACCGTCTCTCGCCAGAATTTCTGCCATTCCGAATCCGAAAGCACCCGCTGGATATCCTGGAGCCAATCAACCTCAAAGGGATAATCTCCGATATCGAAACGTTTTTGATCAAAAAGGCTCTGCGCAAATTTGATGGCAATCAAGTAAAAGCGGCCAAGTTGCTTGGCGTTCCAGAAGCGACGCTGCGTTTTAAAATGAAAAAACATTCCATCTCCAGTCGTTAGCTCATATTCGATACATTTGTGAAATTGAGGCTCAGGTCGTTCACAAATAATTTTGCTGATTCGCCATCAAATCGGCGGGACAAACTGGAAGCCCATTTTATGAGATAAACGAACAGGCGATCATTTCAGATTGCCTGTTCGCTTTTTATGGATTCTATTGAAGCCTTGTTGGGTGTCGTGTGGGGTAAGCGGTGATAGTATCTTCCCACATTCGGTGTAATTTGGGGGAATTAAGTTAGCACGACCGTTGTTTGATATTCGGGGACGGTAACTTCCCATCCTTTCTGTTGTCTCACCAGCGCAGCGAACTGGTGGGCCGCTTCTGGTTCGCCGTGGGTAACGAATAACCGCCGAGGCGGCTTCTGAAATCCAGCGAGCCATTGGAGCAATTCATTTTGGTCTGCATGGGCGGAAAATCCAGTGATCTGAGCGATCCTCGCCCGGACGCGATAATACTGTCCCAAAATTCGAACCTCCTCATGGCCATCCACGATCTGGCGGCCCAATGTTCCGACCGCCTGATAACCGACAAAAAGCACAGTACTTTCGTACCGTTCAATATTTCTGGTCAAATGATGCTTGATGCGCCCAGCCGTGCACATCCCCGAGCCAGCAATAATAATCACTGTCCCCCGAATGTGATTGATCGCTTTCGATTGAGCAACGGTTTCGATCATCTTTAGACCTTGAAAATCAAAGGGAGATTCACGGCGTTGTAGCAGTTGCAACATATCCTCGTCGAACAACTCGGGATGGTTTTGGAACACCTGGGTCACCCGAATCGCCATCGGACTATCCATAAACACGGTAAGATGAGGAATACGATCTTGGATCAGCAATTGATTTAGATAATAAAGCACCTCCTGCGCCCGTTCAACTGCAAAACTTGGGATCAAGATATTCCCCCCAGCTTCATAAGTGGATTGGACAATCTCTTCCAACTCATCGACGATGTGATCGCGATCGCCATGCAAGCGATTGCCATAGGTCGATTCCATCACCAGGTAGTCGGCTTCAGTGAACATGGTTGGATCCAGCAGAATTGGCGTTTTCCACCGGCCAATATCGCCAGAGAAAAGGATCGTCCGCATCTCGTCGCCCTGGCGCACCCGGACCATGACATTGGATGAGCCGAGAATATGACCCGCCTCATAGAAGCAGACTTCGATCCCATCGCCGAGTGCCACAGGTTGCTTATAGTCAACAGGGTGAAAAAACAGCAGAGTCGCCTCAGCATCAGCCACCGTATACAATGGCGTCACCGGCCGGGGGCCAGTCCTTCCTTCCCGTTGATGCCGCTTAATCTTAAACGCCGCGTCTTCTTCCTGAATTTTTGCAGCATCCAGTAACACAATCTTGGCAATCTCACTGGTAGCTGGGGTACAGTAAATTTTTCCTTTAAACCCCTCTTTAACTAATTTAGGAAGCAATCCGCAGTGGTCCAGATGCGCATGGGACAGCAAAACCGCATCCAATGTCTCTGGCGGCACGTAGAACGGATCCCAATTTCGCGCTAAATACGGCCGTTCTTGATATAACCCACAATCGATCAAAAATCGCCTCCCATTTGCTTCCAGCAAATATCGAGAGCCAGTTACGTTTTGAGCTGCACCAAGAAAGGTAAGTGTCAAGTTCATGTGCGGATACCCACGTTAATCAATCGAATTTTGCCTCCAACGCCTGAAAAGCCCATCGAATGATAAATCATATTTCTCCATTCCGCAACAGCCTCGGGCTAATTATAATATATTAAAACCAATTCAGTTTTCCAAGTGAATTTTAAGATTGGATATCTATCTTTTCTAATAATCGGCCAATAGGGTGACCATCGATCAATCCAGCATTTGGGCAAGACCATGCCGTTAACCGATCTTAAACATGGTTCTATTTTGCTCGTTGTTACGCATACTTTGTGGCACCGAAACATGTCCCAACCAGACAATTGTTGCATCCTTCCCATCAAGCACCCATACGAAAATTCATCACTTTCTTGAACTATAGACGATTGCATCTTTTCTGCCCGTCGTTTGGTAATTAGTATCAACTTCACTCATTCATCCCTCTTGCAAAATGCAAGATTTAATTGAGCATGTCATTCTTGCACATGCAAGAATCTCTTTAAAAGCCAATTGTTGAATAAAATCAAAATATAAATGCCTGTCCGCTAATCGGATGGCAGCATGACATTTCCGCCTATGATTGGAATTTTGCAACTGGACTTGACGAGGAAGAATAAATTGCATCGCATATCAAATCCCTTCGCCAATTGATTAGGGCGCTGCATTCATCCGTTAATGGAAGTCCTGCACTGGTGATAACAGCAGGATATTTGATATCAAATCGATGGCGATTATTCTGCTGTAAACTTTTCTGGTTAAAATCAGGCTGGAATTTGATCAACAGGGAGGTTAATTGATCGAACAACTGATGCTGATTTTCGGGCAATCCCATCATGGAAATGAGGGAGCAAATCGTAGATCAAATTGGTTTTTGCTTGTGAAATTAGCTTCGCCGGTCGCTAAGTGGATGGCTTGCTCCAATGGCTCACCCTTTTATTTTTAATAACCCATCCTTCAACCAGCCATTCATTTTGATTCCCTTGATTTCAAGCCACATGATTCTCTCCAGAGGTTTTCGAGAATGACCGTTACCGAGTATGATTTGATGATAAAATTCTGTTGAATATTTTCATAAAAAAGTTTATCTTTTTAACAAATTGAAAATTTCTTCGGGCAAAAAGATCGGATGTTTCATTGCTCTCGTTGATCCAATAGTGGTCAAATCAATCATTTCCATCTGGCACCATGTTGTGACTTTTGGATATCGTCGGTTCTTTGAATCATTGCCCTTTGTTGCAAAATTTGGAATTCATTTAGGCCGTGTCGTTTCTGCGAAGGCAGGCATCTTTTTCAAAGCCGTTTTTTCAGTTCAAACAAAATAGAGTGCTTGTATACGAAGACATTTTGCCTGTTATTTGAATCTTGCAATTGGAATGAATTTAAGGAATTAGAGTCGCGACTTTAATTGGAGGGAACCATGGAGTACCAAACCCAGATTCTCATGGTGGTTATTGGATATCTGATGTTGCTGATCGGATGGGGAATCTACCAGGGCCGTAAAGTTAAAACCGACGCAGATTATTCGATTGCCGGCCGCAAATTGCCTGGTTGGGCGGCAGCGTTATCGGAGCGGGCGACTGGCGAATCGTCATGGTGTCTATTGGGTTTACCTGGAGCAGCTTATGCCACAGGATTGACCGAAATATGGACCGCGATCGGATGTGCGGTTGGTATCATCACCGCCTGGGCACTGCTTGCCTGGCGGCTTCGAAATGAGGCTGAAAAATTCAATGTGACCACTTTCAGTGACTATATTGCAAAGCGACACGGTGACCTGGGACAATCGATTCGAATTGTCGCCAGCGTCATCATCGTCTTTTTTTTCTTTTTTTATGTCGGGGCCCAATTTATTGGCGGCGGAAAAACACTTCATACGCTGTTTAAGATTGACCCTGTCCCAGGAATGTTTTTAACTGCCTTGATCATCATCCCCTATACCATTTATGGCGGTTTCCGAAGCGTGGTCTACACGGATGTGATCCAGGCGATCCTGATGATTACGACACTGATCGTTGCCCCAGTGGTGGGTATTTTCTATCTGGCCAATCATAATCCTGCCGAACTGTTCGCCACCAGCATTCCGGCTGCGCTTCACAAGGCCGGTTCACAATATACTTCGCTGACTGGCGCTGCATCCGGGTTTTCTGCTGGGCTTATCATAATGACTGGCTTTTCGTGGTTCTTTGGCTATTTAGGAGGACAGCCACAATTGAGTATGCGATTCATGGCCATCAAAGATTCGGCGCAGGCTCGAAAAGGCCGCAATATTGGCATTGCTTGGACCATCGCCGCCTATATCGGCGCGCTATCCATCGGCTGGCTTGGCATCGCGATGTTCGGCCCCAATGCCCTGGCGGATCGAGAATATGTGATGCCCTCCGTCATTTTAAAAATCTTTCCGCCAGCTATTGCCGGAATCCTCATCACTGGTGCTATCGCGGCGATGATCTCCACCGCCGATTCGTTGTTAATCTTGTCCGCAACTGAACTCTGGGAGAATCTAATCAAACCGTTGATCAAACCGCAGCATTCATCCGATCAAGTAAACCTCTATTTATCGCGCATTCTTACCGCGTTATTGGCCAGTGTCGCGCTGAATTTGGCCTTCATCTCACCCACGAAAGTGATCTTTACCATCGTGGGCTATGTGTGGGCCGGAGTCGGTGGCACTTTTTCGGTGGTGATCTTAGCAACGCTGTTTTGGAAAAAGTTCCATAGCAGAGCAGCGGTGGTGACCATGATCGCCGGAATGCTGTTCACCATTGTTTGGATCAGCACCGGCCTCGATGCAAAGCTGCTCACCGCGCGAGTGATGACGTTTTTCGTTGCCGGGATCGTGGCTATTGTTGCCACATTCGCATGGAACCCCTCCACAAAGCCGAGGGACTGATGCTAATTATTCGTACCCTAAAAACCTATGTAAAAATCAAAGGAAACTGACATGAGATCGCTCAGAATGCTGATTCTTACTCTATTCTGGCTCTTTACGATATTTCAAATTTCAAATGCCTTTTTGAAAACCCAAGGCAAGGAAATCGTTGACTCTCACGGGCAAAAGGTGCTACTGCGCGGGTTTGGGTTAGGTGGATGGCTGGTGCAAGAAGGATATCAGCTTCATATCCCAGGATATGGTTCGCCCAGTTCGATCCGAAAACAAATCGTTGACCTTATCGGGGAGGCGAATGCGGAACAATTCTACCAGCGGTACATCGAAAACTATGTCACCGAACAAGATATTGAGCAAATTGCTTCATGGGGGGTCAATTCGATTCGGCTCCCATTCAATTATCGCCTTCTAACGCCAGAGGATCAACCTGGGATTTATTTGGAGCAGGGCTTTCAAATCATCGATCGACTTCTGAGCTGGTGCGAAAAATATCGGCTGTATTTGATATTGGACATGCATTGCGCGCCTGGTGGTCAAAATAAAGATAATATCAGCGATTCCGACGGCATTGAAGCTCGGTTGTGGACAGATCCAAAAAATCAGGATCGCACGGTCGAGATCTGGCGCAAAATTGCGGAACGTTATGCCACAGCAGAATGGATCGGCGGCTACGATTTGCTCAACGAGCCGGTCATGCCAGCCGGCTATACCAACAACGATTTGCGCTCGCTGTACATCCGAATTGCTCGAGCGATTCGCGAGGTCGATAGCAATCATATCATTTTTATCGAGGGAAGTTGGTACGCCACTGATTTTAATTTGCTCACCCCTCCGTTCGATGTCAATATGGTTTATAGCTTCCATAAATATTGGAACGAAAACACCCAGGCAGCGATCCAAAAATACCTCACCATCCGCAATCAAACCAATTGCCCTCTATGGTTGGGAGAATCGGGGGAAAATTCCAATACCTGGTTTTATGACTGCGTGCAATTAATGGAAAAGAATAATATCGGTTGGAATTGGTGGACACACAAGAAAATTGCGACCACCACCAGCCCTTATTCAGCTCGCATTACCCCTAATTATCAAAAGCTGCTCGATTATTGGCGAGGTCAAGCACCGACGCCAACCGTCGAGTTTGCCACGACCGCCTTGCTGGAAATGACCGACGCTTTGAAGCTGGAGGCATGTGACTTCCATCCCGATGTACTCGATGCCCTTTTCCGTGCTGAGTTTGGAACCCAACCAAAGCCTTTTGGACCCCATCATCTCCCCGATACGATTTTTTGTGTGGAATATGACCTCGGCAGAGAGGCGATTTCCTACCATGATACCGATTATCATGTCACCCATGGTCTGGGTAGCGAAGAATACAATCGCGGAGGCAGTTATCGCAATGATGGCGTTGATATCGAATTAAGCAATGATCCGCTCGGCGCCAAATACAGCGTCGGCTGGATTCAGCCCGGGGAATGGCTTCTGTTCACCATCTCCATCAAGGATTCCGGGACTTATCGGATAGAGATGCGGGTGGCTTCGCCCCAGGGAAACGGCAAACTCCAGTTGCTGTTAGACGATCGTCCGCTCACAAAAGCCATTCAAGTCCCCAATACTGGTAGCTGGAACAGCTGGCAAACCATTGCGCTCCCCGAAAATTACCCATTGCCCACCGGAACCCATCAGCTGAAATTGCTTTTTCTCGAAGCTGGGTTCAACATCAATTATATCAGCTTTAGCCTGGCTAGCTGGGAACCAAAGGACAGTCGACGCTATGATCAAATCACGGATAAAATTTTTTGGGCGCAAAATTATCCCAATCCGTTCCAGCAAGCCACACTAATACCAATCATGGCATTCGACCAACAGACGATCAGTTTGAGGATTTTTGACCTTCATGGGGCCATAGTCAAACACATATTTAGCGGCCCGATCGCTCCCGGCTTGCAGACATTCCTTTGGGATGGTACCAACAGCCAGGATCAACCAGCAGCGACAGGATTGTATTTCTGCCAATTGAAGATCAATGGAATTCATAGGACCCGGCCAATGATATTGCTGAGATGAATCTTCGCCCAATGCCAGAAGGTTTTATCAATCGAAGCCTTGTCGAAATGCCGATTTTTCATTTGTTTTGAAAATAAATCGTCAAATCGACCGCCTCGCGGTCACATCCTTCAAAATCGAACCATAATGAAAAACAAATGCGATGATGAAATCGATCCAACACATACTGGTCACCATCTTTTTTCTTGCAAGCTTAGAGAATGGTCTGGTCTTTAGCCAGGCACTGGTCATTAATGAAATAATGGCATCGAACGGCGCTACCATTCGAGATGAGGATGGAGAGACCCCAGATTGGATAGAAATTTATAATGGCGGCATGCAACCGATCGACTTGAACGGCTTTGGCCTCTCCGATGATGCGGGCTCTCCATTTAAATGGACTTTTCCGGCCATCACAATTGCCCCGAAGCAATTTATGGTGATATTTGCCTCAAAAAAAGATAGGCGCACATGGCTCTTTTGGGAGACGATCATTGACAAGGGAGATCCATGGCGCTATCGGTTAGGGGCGTCTGAACCACCACCGGCCTGGCGCAGCAGGGATTTTGACGATTCAAACTGGTATCTCGGCCCCAGCGGCTTTGGCTATGGTGACAATGATGATGCAACAGTTGTCCCGCCAGTGGTGTCACTGTATCTTCGAACGAGCTTCATCATACCGGATAGAAATCAAATTGCCCGCGCGTTGCTCCATATTGATTTCGATGATGGCTTTGTGGCTTATTTGAACGATCAAGAAATCGCACGGGCAAATATCGGCACCTATGGGGATCATCCCGTTTACAATCAACCAGCCTGGACCTATCGCGAAGCGCAAATGTATCAAGGCGGTGCGCCAGAGGAATTTGAGATCCTCGATCCTTCATCCGTATTCCAAACCGGCAAAAACGTTTTGGCCATTCAAGTCCATAATTCAGGATTAGAGTCATCCGATCTCAGCCTAATTCCCTTTCTAACGCTCGGCACCACCTCGCCCATTGGCGCCAATCCAAGGGGCGTTTCCCAATTTCTTTCCCTGAAGCCTAATTATCTGCATACTAACTTTAAAATCGATGCGGCTGGAGAACTGATTTCATTGCACGACGCCAATGGCCAATTAGCCGATCAAGTCGTATGCGGAGCTTTGCCAACCGATATCTCCTTTGGTCGGCAACCAGATGGGACCGGGGATTGGTACTTCTTTCGGCAAGCCACCCCTGGTAGCGCCAACATCACCCAAGGCGATCGATCTTTACCGAAAGAGCCTCAGCTTTCGCACGAAAGTGGATTTTATTCGAGCAATCTGCTTGTCACGATCACTGCCAGTTCTCCGCAGCATGAGATCTATTACACGTTAGATGGCTCAGTGCCGACGAAAAACTCGCTGCGGTATCAATCCCCTGTTTCCATCACGAAAACCACAGTGATGAGAGCCCGCGAGTTTGGTTCGGACGGTTCAGCGAGCGCTATTGTGACACGGAATTATTTGATCAATGAAACCATCCAGCTTCCGGTCGTCTGTCTCACCACCGATCCGTATAATTTATGGGACCCTGATTCTGGCATTTATGTGTTGGGAAAAAATTACGATCCCAGCCCACCACACTTTGGGGCAAATTTCTGGCAAGATTGGGAACGACCAGTTCATGTCGATTTCTTCGAATCGGATGGGAAATTGGGTTTTGAGTTGAATGCGGGAATGAAGATATTTGGCGCCTGGACCCGAGATTTTCCCCAAAAATCATTAGCCATCTTCGCCCGAAGCCAATACGGTGCGGGTGAAATTCGATATCAAATTTTTCCTGACAAGCCCATTCAGCGTTTCGAATCGTTTGTGTTGCGCAACTCGGGCAATGATTGGCCGTCCACCATGTTCCGCGATGGGATGATGCAAAGCTTGCTTAAAGCGACCGATTTAGATCTGTTGGCCTATCGTCCTGCTGTGGTATTCCTAAATGGCCAATATTGGGGAATCTTAAACATCCGCGAAAAAATCAACGAACACTATTTGGCCGCCAATCGCCAGGTCGATCCCCAAAACCTTGACCTGTTGGAAAATGACGCCCAAGTAATTCATGGCGATGCGATCCATTATCGCGCGATGTTGGATTTCATAGCAACGCACGATATCCGGCTCAGCACGACGTACGATAGCGTTAAAAAAATGATGGATGTCGATAATTTCATGGATTATGAAATTGCCCAGATCTATTTCGACAATCGGGATTGGCCAGGAAATAATGTGAAATACTGGCGGACTCGGTCTCCCCAGGGGCGCTGGAAATGGATCGTATTTGATACCGATTTTGGATTTGGCCTGTGGAATGCTGCGGCATATCGGGATAACACCTTGGAATTTGCCACGGAGGCAAATGGCCCAAACTGGCCCAATCCACCATGGTCGACCTTTTTATTGCGACGATTACTCGAAAATCCCCAATTCAAAACTGATTTCATCAATCGCTTCGCCGATCATCTCAACACGACGTTCAATCCACAGCGGGTCATCCAGAAAATTGATAGCATCAAGGCATTGTTGCAAGTAGAAATTCAGCGGCATCAATTGAAATGGCGTGACTCCGCTCGAAATTGGCAACAGAATGTTCAGAACCTAAGACAATTTGCCACTTATCGCGCCACATTTGTCAAGGCACATTTGGTGAGCAAATTTAACCTGAATGGTACAGCGCGCATTTCACTTAAAGTGTCCCCGGCAAGCGCTGGCACGATTCATGTGAACTCATTGCAAATAAAACAATTCCCCTGGCAAGGTGACTATTTTAAGGATCTGCCCATCCAAATCATTGCGATACCTAATCCCGGATTCCGATTTAGCGGCTGGGCACCCTCATCCCTCGGGAATACCGAACATCTTTCCGTCACGCTTACTCAGGATCTATCTTTGATCGCACAATTTGAGCCTGCAACAGCGATTCAACCAGTATCATTGTCGAACCACCGCTTTCAGCTCCAACAGAATTATCCCAATCCCTTCAATTCTGCCACAATCATCAGCTTTGAACTGGGCCAGAACAGTAATGTTGCTCTGGAAATTTTTAATCTCTCCGGTCAAAAGGTTGCTACGTTGGTTCAGCAAGAGCTCGCTGCTGGCCATCATCACATTCAATGGCGCCCATCAGCCGATCACATGCTGCCCAGCGGGGTCTATTTAGTAAAAATCGAAGCGATCTGCCAGGCTGGCCGGTATGTGGATACAAAAAAGCTCATCTATTTGAAGTAGTTTTAACGACGGGATCGAACGAAGCGGACTATTGCTCATGCTGGAAACAATGCTTTTGATGGTGTTGATAACGAGAGGTATAAAGCCATCAAGCCAAAGATGTAAATAAATCATCGAAACGTGAGATACTGGCTGGTGACTTGGCCAGATCTCACGTTTCGATTTATAGGGATCTTAATTTTTTCGTCTCCATTTGCCATGGAAGAAGCCGCGGTTGGTACTATTGTCTTTGGTTTTCCAATGGCCTTCCACGATGCCGATCGAGGTGAGGCTCCGATTCACCCAGCGTCCCTTAAACCAGCCAGTATTCTCATCGGAACTGTTATAGCCCCAGTTTCCGGATAACAACCCGCCGAACTTCCCATCTAAGCCGATATATTTGCCATGGAACACCTTTTCACCCAATCGATTTATCCCCCAGATGCCTTTCAGGTGTCCGATGCGTGTCCCAACATTATTGATCCAACGTCCCATAAACACACCGCCATGCGGTCGAGTCTTGATCCATTTTCCCTCAACAAAACCACCACCCAATGGAATGATTTGCTTGCTGTACGCCTGAATCGAGACCTGTTGCCCCTGTGGGGTGACCGTTTCTACGAGTTGTAACGAATCCAGTTCGTCAAAGCGAAAGGTTTTCGAATAGAGATTGGTGGAGAAAGTGAATTCACCAGGGACATTGAGCGTATCCTTATCCACGATGACCAGAACGATGCCATCAAAATGAGTGACTATGGTGGAGGTCCATTGCACGGTGCGGCGATCTGTTCGTGGCAGCACAATTCGGTCGTTCTGGTTCCGCTCAAACAAAATGGCTTTCATAATACCCAATTTGCCACGCGTGATACTGGCAAGGCCATCCCAATTTACCCGCTCAGTGGCAGTCGAATCGCCCTGGAGGAATCCCCATGTTATGCGAATGTAATAGGCGTTCACCGCACTGGAATTAAGCTCATTGGCGAACGTCGGTTCAGTGCTCATCAGATCAGTGACGCTCTCATCGTCGTCAAAATCTGCGGCGATGGATGCATCACCAAAAGCTGGCAGCTCGTCCGAAACGGTAAAGCCACCATACGGAGCATCCAGCTCAGTCGCCTCTCCATTTTGATCTGGCTCGGTTGGAGAATTTTTTGAACACCCCCAAATGATAAATGTTGTAGCAAACACAACAAGCATCAGCGAAATAATGTTCCGGTACTTCATAATCCCTTCTCCTTCTGTTATGGTTCGTAATGCTTCGATGATTATGAGATGATCTGGGGATCGATCCCGACCGATTCATCGGCAAATGGCAGGCCAGGGCATCGAGCACTACGATGCGTGTAGGTTAATCTTTTAAAATTTATAAAATAATCCAGGCAGTTGCGATGAAATTTATCAAGTCTAAAGTGTACCTTCAACGGCAATTTCGATGTGCGGTAGTACCCATTGGGACAATTCTGGCTTGCGCCTTGGGCGAATTGCGCTTGAAATTTGTTTTCTATTCCAATTGTCCTCAGCGGAACTAGATCCCTTGGCTTTTCTGTTTCCTCTGGCTAATGAGAATTGTAATCCAGGATGATACTTTGCTCGAGCAATCAAACTAAGAGAAAATACATCACTTCAAGCCAGCAATTAGAGATTGCTGCATTCGCAGGAATGATACGACTCAATTGTCCTTAGAATTTTGCAATAGAAACAGATGAGGGCGTAACCTCATTGGAGCGAATTGCTTCCTCACCCCGTCTTGCTTTGTTCGGAACGACTGAGGAATCAGCCATTTTCACTTACAGATGAATCGAAGCAGAATGAAGAATCGATCCGTCTGAAAAGATCATGACTTAACCAGATCCCTCGCTTCAATCGGAAAGACTCCTCTATCCGTCCATTTTCCATTTTCATAAAGTCTGAATGATCGCAATAACTTTTTTGTCATTGGCGATTCGGCGATGGCCGAAAATCGTTGGGTTGACAAATTTTGATTCAGTGTTTGCATCAGACCCGACCATCAAAGGCGATTGCACTTCTGTCATGAATGTTCGATCAATAAGGCGATCAATGCTTCGAGGCAAAATGCAATATGAAAACGCAGATGAATTGCCATCTTGTCCTGATTTGTAACAATGTATCAACGTGTATCACGATAAGATCTCTATATTCATATCGCCTAAACAAATAACTTTCATATTATGATGAAGCTATCAAATAGCAATTGGTATTTTCTTTGATGGCATACTATTTGTAAAGGCATCATCCTATATGCTATGCGGCTTAATAACTTAGCTGTTGAAAAATTATACAAAAAATTAATTTCCTTGAACCGACGACAGGCAAGGGCCTTTGCGCGAAAAGGATATCATTCCTCCTAAACCCGTTCCGCCATCAAGCTGGACAATTTCGATGTTCATTCGTATGCACAAATGCCACAATCGAATGGCAGATCAATGCTGCTGTTGATAGAATCGCACTGGTGTTAGCGCAAGCCGACGCAAGAAGGGGATTGATTCATCAAAAAATAAATTGATAAATAAATAGCTTAAACCAGAGGTAAGGATATGGACCAGGAAGAGAAGCGACTTATACAGAACAAATATGAGATCGTTTCGAAGATTAAGCAAGGGGGTTTTGGAATTGTCTATAAAGGCTATGATCATGTATTTGAGAAACCAGTCGCCATCAAAGCGATCGAGCCCAGTTTATTGCGCGAGGCAAGATATATCGACCTATTTCTCGAAGAGGCGAAGAATGCCGGAAAGCTGAGCCACAATAACATTGTGCACATTTACAACCTGGTCAGAGATGAAAACGGCCAATTTTTTATTATCATGGAATATATTGATGGTGTAGATCTGGGAAGGATTTTGCGGTGGTGTCGCAAGCATAATATGTCCATGCCGCAGCATCTCAGTATTTTTATCGTCAAAGAAATATGCAAGGCGCTGGAATATGCCCATAACAAACGTGACCTAATGACAGATAAGCCGCTCCGGCTGGTTCATCAAGATATTTCACCCTCCAATATCATGACCTCGGTTTCTGGGCATGTGAAGCTGATCGATTTCGGATTAGCGAAAATCCGATTTCAAAGCAATGCCTCAGATCAAATCGTTTTGTCTGGTAAGTTGCCCTATATGGCCCCAGAACAAATCAATGGCGGGACAATCGATCGACGGACCGATATCTTTTCTTTGGGGACAGTTTTTTATGAAATGCTCACGGGCTCACGACTTTTTCCGCTGGATGATCCTTATCAAACCATCGAGCTTATCAAAAAATGCAAAATCGACACGTCATTGCTTGAAAAGCACCAGGTCGACCCGGCGATTCAGCAGATTCTATTAAAAATGCTCCAGCGGGATTCAGACCAACGCTATCAGGGAGCCAATGGGGTGTACCTCGATTTGGTAGAATACCTAATGGCAACAGCCCGTTCAGTGGATTTGGCAGAGGAGCTCGGCGAGTTCGTTCATCAAGTTATGGATTCGAACGGCAAGCCAGATGAAATCGTGGCTGAAAATATTGCCAGCGAGCCGCAAAGGCCTGATGCGCCTTTCGATCAGTTTGAGATCAAAGAGCCAACGATTATATCAAACGCTTCGCATGAACAACCGCTCATAGAAATGACAGATACCCAGCCCAGCCAGACAGATTCCGTTGCGAATCCATCGCCTGAATTTGGGTCAGATACCGATCAATTTACCCACCAGTTCGAATATGGGCAGCCCGACACACTCGACATCGAGGCTGCCGGATCGCCGTCAGATTCAAAACGAGCATCCGACAGATTGGATACTGAATCTATTGATGCTTCTGTAACAAAACAACAACGTCGGTCGAAAGATGATTCTAATTTTTCCGATCAACCCATGTACGATTTCGGCGGTCAATCGGTTGAATTGGAGCCCAGCGCGATGTCGAGCCTTTCATCCACGGCTGCAGATCAGGGAGGCAGCTTCATCGATGAGCTCGAAGTGGCTGACATAAATAAAGAGACAGCGAAATCGGTTCATGCTCACCCGAAGCCATCTCTATCGGCAAGGAAAAAAGATGCTGCGCCTTCGCGCGATCTTTCGGTTGCGGGCGAGGAGGAAGGCGAGGATGACTTGAAAACGGTCATCGATGTGATTCGGCTGTCTTCCAATCGGAACAAAAGAATCCTGACGCGGGGGGGTGTTGGCCTGGCTGTCAGCCTAATTCTATTCCTGGTGCTTGACTTACTGTTTCAGCTCACCCCGATAGCTTCGGGCATTTACGATCGATTGTTCCCCCCAGCTATCCGAATTTTATCTTTGCCAACTGGGGCAGCAGTCTATATTGATAATAAGCCTGTGACTGGCAAAACGCCGCTTTCTATCCCAAAAATTTCTCCGGGCGTTCACGAATTGAAACTGACCATGCCGGGATTTAGTCCGTTGATCAAATCGATCCATGTGCCGAGCAAAGGAGAGGTAAAAGTTGCTGGAGAAAAGGTCCGCAAAGGGTATGATCCTTACCTGTTCCGCTTCAAAACCCCAATTGAAATCACGTCCGAACCTAAAGGTGCGACCATCTACATCAATCAATTGCTATATCCTCAAAAAACGCCTACCACAGTCGAATGGGAAGTCGGCTTGCCTTTTTCGTTAGAAATGGAGCAAGAAAATTTCCAAAAATTATCTGGATTTGCATTGAACACCTTGGACGGAACTGAGGAAATTGAGGATCGCCGCGTATGGTCGTTCAAAACGATCGATGGAGAACCCAAACGCTATGTCGTAGAAGGGATATTCAAAAAATTCATTTATGTTTCATGCCTTCCATCTGGGGCTAATTTCTATATCGATGGTTCGCCCACCCCGTCGGGCCGGACCGATGTATCCAGCACCATTGCCTTGACCATGGGCAAACATGAAATTGTCTTTCAAAAGGCTGGCTATAATTCGCGAACGGTAACACTCATGGTCGATAAAAATGGGCCAGAATCGATCTCAGTGATGCTAACCCGAAATGTCCGATTCTTTGCTAAGGATATCAATAATCCGGGTAATAATGAAATTGGAGCTCGCATTGTGCGAATCATCCAAAATGATAAAGTTTACACCAGGAATGATCGCACGCCCTGCGAATTGAGCTTACCGCCAATCGACCTGAAGGTAGTGCTGAGCAAAGAGGGGTATAAGGATGCGATTGTCACAGTAACGAGTCGGGACAAAGATGTGGTTGTAAAGATGGAACCAGCGATTAGTTCTATCGAGGTCGTGGTGAACGATGCATTAACCGGCCGACCACTAAAAGATGCGCAGGTGAGCTATCGTCCTCTCACTGGCAACCAGAATAGCGAGATCTATTTTGGAGCGACGGATGAGAACGGTCGCTGCGTCAATAAGGTCGCGCCAGGAGAGTACAGCTTTAGAGTGAAAAAATTCGGATATTTTGAAAAATATTCGATTTTTAATACCAAGTCCGGGAATAGCAAATTGGAATTCAAATTAATTATTCAGTAAAAAAATAGCAGGGAGAGTCGCCTATGCCGAAAATCGTTGTCAAGCGAAAGGCAGAAGTCTATAAGGAATTTCCGATTCGGCCTTTCCAGAGCAGAATCACCATTGGTTCAGAGGGGGACAACGATCTGATTATTGCCGATAAAAAAGTTTCGATGCATCATCTCGTGATTGAGAAGGAAGGGACCCGATATTTTGTTAGGGACAGTCAAAGTGCATTTGGCAGCTATTTGAACGGGAAACCGATAACGGATCGCATGCCTTTATCGAGTGGCGATGAAATAAAGATCGGGGATCATTCACTCATTTTTGAAAATGTCTTATTTGAGAAGAGCGCCAGTGATTCAGATGATGGCCTGCGTCTTGAATCATCCGATACCGTGTCAGTCGCTGCTGGGGAGGCGGCATTCCCATTTGACGCCGAGCGGACCAAGGCCATTGACGGAGAGGTGACGGCTGCGATTGAGACAGAGGATGAAATCGCAGCGACGCCTTCTATTTCACCGACCTCCCCAACCACCACGGAGAAACTGGTGCCGCATTATTTGTTGGCAATTTATGGCCCTTATCTTGGCAAAAAATATCGGTTGAATTATGGGGTAACCAAAATCGGGCGAGATAGCACATTGAATGATATCGTCATTCGAGAAAATGAAAAAAATGAGGTGGACCCGAGCATCTCCCGTCGCCATGCCACCATTTTCTTGGAGAATGGGAAATATTTCATCATGGATAAGCGGAGCAAGACCCGCACCCGGGTCAATCGCAACCAGTTAAGCGAAGAGGATGTGGTTCAATTGTATCCTAATGATGAAATTGAAATCGTTAGCGACCAGAAGAGCACCATTTTTCGATTTGTGCCCGAAGGCATGATGGAATTCTCCCCACCGAAACGATGTGGTACCTGGTGGATCAGAAATTCTAATTTAGTTATTCGGATTGGTTCGGCTGTGGCGGTGCTGCTCATGATGTGGTTAATAATTCACTCTGTGACCCGCCTGAAAGTGATCAATCAAAAGCCAGCAACGTTTCAATTGACGGAAGTTCCATTTCTGTCATTGCCAGAGTTACCTACCGTGCCACTCAACGTGAATCAGGTCCTTTCGAATATTTCGGGCCTGGCCCCTGCGGCGGCAGATTTCAATGGCGATAGTTATGTCGATGTGGCCTATGCAGACAAGAACGGTTATATCATTGTGATAAATGGTCGTACCGCCAAGCCATTATGGAATCAGCCAATCGCGCAGCAGTTGCAGTCAGGAATCGGCCTGGTGGTGGCTGATCTGAACAACAATCATCTCCCGGATCTTTTGGTTGCGGCGAATAATTCGACCCTATATGCCATCGATGGTAACAGCGGAAATGAAATTTGGGCCAGTCCTTTGCTGGGTGGATTATTTTCCGGTAGCCCAGTGGTTGCCGATTTTAGCGGCGATGGCTTATTAGATATTTTTATTGCTAGTCAAAACGGTCAGGTCCATATCGGCTACGCCGGGGTCGGCATAGCCCAGTGGTCATCGCTTCAAGTGGAAACGACGATCCATTGCACTCCTTCGGCTGGCGATGTTGACAATGATGGCGTCGCAGAGGTGGTATTAGGCACTGACAGCGGCAAGCTGCTCATTTTCGATGGTATGAAAGGGAATTTCAGCCAGATTTTCGATGTCAATGAGGAATTCCAAAAGGCCAAGGGATCGTTCTTTGAAGATCATCCGATCCGGCAGCGCGTCGCCATTGGCGACCTTGATGGGGACCATTATGGAGACATGGTGTTGATCACAGAGGAGAACCATGTTTTGGCGCTCAGCGGCAACGGACTCAAACGATTATGGCATGATGTGCTCGATGTAGGGGCGTTGGGAAATGCCGTTGCTCCACCCATGATCGCTGATTTGAACGGCGATCATCGACTCGACGTTGTGATCTTGACCAACACCAATGCATTGATCGCCTACGATGGAGCCGGCAAGGGTGCAGGTCAAAAGCGGGTCCTCTGGGGATACCTTTCAGAAAATCAAGACCAATTCGTCAGCTACCCCATTCTGCTTGATATCAACAAAGATAACATGGCGGAGGTATTGGTGGCTGGATTTTGGGGCGGGCTTTACATTTTTAATGGAAAAGATGGCAAACGGATAACAGGGGGATCAATGATCGAGAATATTGAACAAACGATCATTGGCACTCCCATGGTGGCCGATTTTAAGAAAGACAAAAATCAGGATATTTTATTGAGAAAAAACAATGACCAATTCAGCCTGCTTCAAACCAATGCTCAAGGAATGCCAGGCACAGTCTTGTGGGGTCAAATTCATTTCGACGCCCACCAGTCCGGTTGCAATAGCTCTGAAATGGTATCGCCAGCTGGCTATTATATGGCAATCTTGATTTCTGTGGTTGTGATCATAATGGCTGTTGGCTATAACATCCTCTCCAGCGTCAAACGTCAAAAACTTTTTCTGAAAACGCCCTGATATGAAGGTATATTATTCGAAGTGGCAGGGATATTCGGATTCTTTGTTGCTTCCGCAAACTCGTTGATATTTCAGAGCGATGATGGCTCGACTGCAATACAGGATTGGCGGATATAATGGTTATTTAAAACGGTGATGCGATGAAATTACGAATGTTGGCTGGAAGCGATACCGGCATCGCCAGAGCGGTGAATGAAGATTTTTGTGGAATTTTCGAAGAACAAGGATTGGCGATCGTTTGTGATGGCATGGGCGGACATAACGCTGGTGCCAATGCGAGCCGACTGGCAGTGATGACGATTCGCTATATGTATTTATTTTTGGACCCGTCGTTCCATCATCAAATCACCAAAGACCTGGAAGCCCATCATCTGGAAATCGCTTCCCGATTGGTCGGCGCGATCCGTCTCACCAATCGAAACATCTATCATAAATCGATCCAGAATCCGAATTGGCGTGGAATGGGGACCACCGTATCCGCTCTGGCATTTCAAGACAACCTGGCAATTCTCGCTCACGTCGGTGATAGCCGCATCTATCGCATTCGGGGAACCACGATCACGCGGCTCACCCAAGATCATACCTGGATCAATGAATTGATTCAAGATCAGGAGATCGATAGCGAGACTGCCCAAAAATTTGAGAAGAAAAATATCATCACTCGAGCGCTGGGGCTAAATGGCAGCCTCAAAATCGATGCTGGCATCGAGCCAGTGGAAGCCGGTGATCTATTCCTTATATGCACCGATGGTTTGACCCGAGCCCTTTCGGATGAGGAAATTAAGCGCATCGTGTTGTTCAACCGCGGCAACTTAGAACATAGCCTGCCGCATTTGATCGACAACGCTACCATGAAAGATGGCTCTGATAACATCACCGTGGCCCTGGTGGTGGTGGAAGAATTAGATCCCTCGCCGAGTCAGCATCCATCCATCTATCTGACTTTGAAAGAAGAGAGTAAGCAGGTCAGCATGATCGAGGATGGTATTTTGAAACGCGAGCTCTATCAGCGACGTGATGGCGAAGTTGTTGAAGTCCCAGTGAAGAAAATTTGGCGGCAGTATCGGACCAAAATCTCTATGATTGCCGCAATGGTGCTGGCCACACTTGTTCTCGGCTGGTTCGTTTGGATGAACTATTGGTCGCAACCCAATGCTGCTCCAGTCCATGAACTTGCCAATTCTACGAAGCCGAATCGTGGGCCCATCGACACCGTTCGAATAGCGCCATCCATGGATGCCGGATTGAATTCCACCAGCGTGCATCAGGGGCTAAACATTGAAAGCAAGTCATTGCCCGATTCGGAAATAAAAAAAATTATCAGCCCAACCGTTAGCACTCCACCAGGGGTCGCGGCGGTATCAAAAATTCAAAGCTGGTCCTTGCAGAGAAATATTGGCGATCAGGGGAAGATTTTTATCACGGGGATGGAAAAAATCAATAATCAAGGTAACGCGGATGTGTTCGTGAATGATCATTTTTGGGGCAAAAGCAGCTTATTAGCAAACAAAGGACTATTGCTGAAACCAGGAACTTATACAATTACGATTCGCGATTCCACCAACAAGATTCTGTTTCAACAGGAGAATATTACCATTTCGACTGGCGATATTAAGGCGATTGAAATCAAGAGCAAATGAAATGAAGCAGCTCCCTTCCGAAATTGGTTTTGCCGTGTTGTTAGGATTGCTCATGAGCACCACCGCTTGGGCAGGTCGCCAAGTGTCGGGTGTGCAGATCGGAGTTTGGTCGGTTGCCCATAGCCCGTATCTTGTGATTGAGGACATCATCGTTCCCAAAGGGCTGGTGCTGAAAATTGATCCGGGAGTCGTGGTAAAATTTGCTGGGAAATACCAGATAAGCGTAGAGGGAGCGCTGATTGCCAAAGGGAGTGAGGCTCGACCGATTATTTTTACTTCGGTAAATGACATCGACGTTGCTGAAGGATCATACGGCCGTTCGAGACCCGCGCGACCAGCTGACTGGCATGGGATCGAGTTTCGACAAGATTGTGATGATTACGCTTCAGCCCTCGATCATTGCGTGATCAGATTCAGCGACTGGGGAATTCGATGCCTGGATTGCTTCCCGCAATTGACCAACATCACGTTGCAGTTTAGCGAACAGATGACGCTGGTCATTAATAACGAACTTGTTCCGTTTCTGCCAGGCCATCGCATTCATCCATTGTCTCAACAAAATCGGCCAGTCATTCTGCCATTGCCAGAGCCGGCAGCGGAGATCAGCAATAGATCGAAGCAGAAGTTCAATCCTCCACCAGCGCAACAAGCTAAATCGCCATGCCCCCAACATTAGTCAGGTCGATGGGATAAAGATGCATCAGGATGTTCGCTCGATAACAACTTGAGGAATTGGACATGATGCTTGTTAACCATCATTGAACGTCACCGATTGGCTTCTGCCAGTCGCTTATGTTCAGAGTTGACGGGGATAGAATTGAGATAGAAAAATCACCAGACATCCAGAATCATAGATCAAATTTGATAGGGGCTTACCATGATGAAAAAATTTTACTTGCTGGTAGGGCTATTGCTCTTATTGAGCTATAGCAGTCATGCGACTGCTGGGAATCCACAGGATATCGGCGCTGCTTATTGGTTTAAAAAAGGGGTGGGAGAAAAAGATCCGGACAAAAAAATTGAATATTACCTTAAGGCGATTCAAGAAAACCCTGCCTTTGCGGAAGCCTATTACAATGTGGCGCTGCTCTATATTGGGAAAAAAGAAAACGCGAAAGCAGTGGAGTCGCTCACCAAAGCGCTGGCGGGCAACCCAAATCCAACGCTCAAGAGCAACATTCTAACTCGATTAGGTGCCACCTATCGCAAGATCGGACAATTGGCCGAAGCGGAAAAGGCGTTTCAAGAGGCGATCTCCAGCAGCAACGATATGCAATTCAAGACGTTGATGCTCTATGAGTTGGGTCAGACTAAGATCGCGCAAGGGCGTTACGCCGAGGCCATCGATCTGTTCAGGCAGGGGCTTCGCAATTCCCCCGAGAATCGAAACTCTTTCGAACTGGGAATCCAGATGGCGCGGGAACAGCAGAAAATCGCCGAGCTCTATGATCAGGGATTGGCCTTAATTAAAAATAATAAGCTATCTGACGCAAAAGAAGTGTTTCGGCAACTGCTGCAGATGGATTCCAGCCATGCTGGCGCTAAGGAACAACTGGAGCGGATCGCGAATCTGATGGACCAGAAAATTGATCAGGGGGATCGGCAAATTCAGCCGTTGTATATTCAGGCATTGGCCTATATGAACGAGGGCAAATGGCAGGAGGCGATCAAAAATTTAGAAAAGATCAAGAGCTTGCGACCGAACAATGCGGAAGTGGCGAAATTGTTAGCCGAGGCGCAGGAGAAACTATATCAACAGGCGCTCAATGAGCAAAAGATTGAAAATTTCTATTCCATGGGAGTTGAAAATTTCGCTAACGGCAACTATACCCTGGCCCTGGCCAATTTCGAGAAGGTGGCAGAGCTCAATCCCAATTACAAAGATATCGAATCGCGGCTTCAGGCGACGCGAAAAGAGGTGGCCCGGGTCAATGAATTGATGAGTCGAATGCCATCTCGTGAGGGGACCGGAATTTCAGAGCCATTAGAAACGGCAATGATCGAGACTATGCCGGGCGCAACTACCAGCTCTGGGACGTCTCGTTCGATGACCGAATCGAGCCAGTTGAGCGGGAGCGATCTCGATCTCGAATTAGCACAAACCTATTACCAGCAGGCCCTTGATCTTATGCGGCAACAGGATTGGCAACGTGCCATGATTCTTCTGGAAAAAATCAAGCTGATTAAGCCCGGTTATCGAAATACAGAGTTTCTGTTGAGTCAAGCGCGGCAAAATATTGAATCGACCATGGGGCTGTCGCAAAATGAAGCGACGCCGGGAACAGGAGCAAATAGAATTTTATTGGCACTGGTAATTGGTTTTATCAGCCTTCCGTTAGCGGTTTTATACCTATTGCCGACGACGCGTGCCCGCTATTACATTTTGCTCAAAAAATATGATAAGGCTCGGGCAATTTACGAACGGCTATTATCCAAAAAGCCAAATAACATTAAGCTCTATATTACGCTCGCCAACATTTACATCAATGAAAATCGGCTGGATGAAGTGGCCATCCGGGTATTTGAACGGGCGATTCAATATAATGACCATCTGAAATTGCAATTGGAACCGATCGTATCGCGATATTATTTGCAAAAATCCAAGAGTGATAATTCGCCCAAGAAATTGATCGATGGTGTGTTGGCTGAAGAACTCAATCGGATGGGAAAATAGGCGGTGATGCAGGTGACGGACAAAGATCCTTCCAACTCCAAAATCATCGAACTGTTAATTGAGTTGGGAAAAACGTATCTGGATCGGGGGGATTTTGGGCAAGCGATCGAGAAATTCAAAACAGCCATTGAACTGGGCGCGAATGAGGCGAAAGTTTACCTCAATCTCAGCAAGGCCTATATTCTCAAAGAGCAGTTCGATGACGAATCGCAACGCATCTTTGAAAAATCCCTGGAATTCGACCCAGAAAACGCCGTGCTCAACGTCATCTTGAGCCAGATCTATCTCCGCACGGGTCGAGAAGATGAGCTGGCCATGAAAGTATTTCGGACGGCTCTTAAATACAATCCCAATAACGCGGATCAAATTCGCGCCAAAATGGTTCGAAATAGCTTCGAACAAGGTGACATTGTTGTGGCTCGAGAACTGATGGAGCAATTTCAAAGCAGTCCCGAGCAGGCGGCCGCGTTTTTGCCCTTGTATATTCCGAGCGAATGGAAACATCAGGGATTTGATCGTGTCACCAAATATTTAAAACGATTGATTCAATTGCAGCCTGATGAAATTTTTTATCGGTGGTTGTTGCTGAATTTTTTGCAGGCTCACCGGCAGTCGCTTCAGCCGTTCCAACTCTCCGTGGAAGATCTAAAGCTCTGTCTGGAATATCTCGAGAAATTGCCGTCGTTGAATAGATTGTTCGACATTTATTTATATCCAGCTATTGAGCAGATGCTGGTGGAACAGTCAAATAAATTGGCCACAGCTCAACACCAGCCCATCGATGAATATGAGATTTTTCTTTCGGAGAATGCGCTCGATAATATCTGGGAAAAAGGGTTACATCGCGATGGGCGATCTCAGAGGGTGGAATTGCCTCAGTTAGGAGCCATCTGGGACAAAATTCGGCTGTGGAATGGCGCAACGCTTCAGGCAACAGGAGCTGTGTCTAGCACCTCGGAACTACCGCTCCAAGACGCCGCAATTGTGCAGGTGCTGAAATTTAATGGCATTGCTCAAGAACAAATCAGTCAACATTTATCCACCGGCTTGGTCGAGCTGGCTAAGTCAAACAATAGCTTTGTGCGAGGTTACTCCGCCCAGGATGGCTTTATCCTCTTCTGGAATGATTACCTTCCTCCAGTGCGACTGGCCATCCACTTGATTCAGGAGCTGGACGCCCAAGGCGTTGCCAAATTGGATCACAGCCAGGTTCAGTGCTTGATCCATTCGCGAACCGAAGATAACACGAATAACAAGTCCACTCTAGAACATGAACTCCAATTTGCGTTAACCCCGTTGCAGCTTGAACAGGAACTGCTTTCACCGCGCAATCATATCGCAGCCGAAGGGGCTAAAGAGCGATTCCAGGTGCTAATTACCGCCACGATGAAGGAGAAATTGGAGCAGCAGGGAAATTACACGATCGAACCGGCGGTTCTTCCTTTGGCCGAATCGTTCCATGGAACCCCACCGCAGGTATTTCAGCTTCGCTGGGATAATTCGTTTGCAAAAATTCGCCACGGCAAAATTCAACAGATCGGCCGCTTTAAGCTGGTAAGCGAAATGAACCAAAACTCGGTATTTCTCTGTTTTAAAGCAGTGGACACGTTGTTAGATCGATTGGTAGTGCTGAAAATTTTAAACCCAGACTATCATCCCAATCATGAATCAGAAGCTACGCTGGCGCTGTTTCTCAGCGAAGCAAAAGCGTTGGGAAAAATCTCTCATCCCAATATCGCGATGATCTATGATATTGGCATGGATCAAAACTTCTGTTTCTTGGCCCGGGAATATGTGGAAGGCGTCCCATTAGGGGTACAACGGTCCATCAACAAAAAGATCAGCGTTCAGAAAACCCTTGCCATCTGCATCCAGATCGCACAGACGCTGCAGTTCATGCATCAAAGAGGAATTTGTCATGGCAAGCTCCAGCCGAATAATATCTTTTTGATCAATGGGACGGAAGTGAAAATCACTGATTTTCAATTCCCATCATTGACACTACCCGTGATCGAGCAAGCTATTAGTTCTTTCAAATCGATAAGCTATTCTCCTCCAGAGCAAATCGATTCGACAAAATTTGATGCCCAATCCGACATCTTCTCGTTAGGCGTGGTGATGTATGAATTGTTCACCAACCATCATCCCTTTTATGAGGCCGATCGAGATAAAACATTGGACAATATTCGAAACAAAGATCCTCAACCCCCATCCGAGCTAAATCGGGATCTCCCTGCGGAGCTCGATGCCGTAATTTTTAAAGCCATCGAGAAAATACCGCAGCATCGCTATCCCAATATGGCTGCTATGGTTGGGGAATTGACCCGGCTATTGGTCAATCGACGGCCAATGGAGGCTCAATAATCGGACTTATTCAAGCTTCCAGCTCCGCCTCGCAATCTGAGCATTTCACCGCCGATTCTTCGCGATCGTTGTTTTGTCTGCCGTGCTACGAGTATGCCTGCCTCAAATTTTGACCATTCAGTTCTAAGCCTCTGCCGTTGAAATTAAATGCCGGACAAGCCAGAAATCATAAATTATTTTCAGTTGTAACAATGGTCCTATTCACAAAGGTGAAAATGACATTTTATGACTTACTGGAGTCATAGCGAGGCGTTTTTTGCCAAAGCAATCTCAACTGATACAGTGCATCCTGCCCTAAAACATCTTTGACTTTGTTTCATCCTGTTTCAAGACTGTTTAAAAATGATAGATGGATGATTAAAAGCATCTATATTTGTGAAGCCAGCAAGCTGATTAAGCGACAATGTATTCGAGATGGATAGCTTCCACACTCCGCTTCATTCTGTTCAGGATGAAATCGAAATCAACCGTTTTCACACACCCGATCTGCTCGAAGAGACATCGCCCCAAAAATTGATTTTTCGAGTAGATTCGCCAGTAAAAATAACAGAAGGCAGAGCCATGTCGGCGGCAAAGTTCGGCATGGTAAGAAAATTTGACCTGTTTTTCATCATTTTGCATAAAAATCGGTTCCAGTCCCCTGCCATCCAATCCCCATCATCCACGCGGCACCCGGATAATTTTCTTTATCATTTGATGTGGATCTTTTCAGAGAATCATCCGCAATTTTCGAGTTCGCGAAGTTGCCATTGCAAGAGAATTTCGGGATTATTTTATTGACTTTTATGTTAAAGAAGGCTATATTTTTAAGCCGAAACCAGCAGCATCGGCATTATTGTGCCATAGATAATCCATTGCCGAGGGAAGTCGAGTTTATTCTGCGCTCGTTTGGGGAGGTGATCCTATCCCATTTTGCTGCGGACATGCCATATTTAAGAAAAATTGTTGAACAATTGGCGTGGGCGAATATCGTGGAATTGTCGTAACCTTTGCGGAATCAGCATGTCGCTTCTTAAACCTCTTTATCGGCTGAATCGATATTTGAAGCAATACCGTGGTAAACTGGCGCTGGCGGTCATTTTGATCGTTATTTCGAATGGACTCTATGCCATCATACCAAAGATCCTGCAGCGTACCATCGACGCCATTGACCGACAGACCACGCTAACTCGTTTAGCTATCGATGTCGCAATCTTGCTGGCGGCCAGTTTTATCTATGCGGTGATTCGATTTTTTATCCGAAAATCGATGATGGGGATCTCCCGAAAAATCGAATATCAGCTTCGAAATGATTATTTCAGCCACCTCCAGCGATTACCCCATCAATTCTTTGTCCAATCCAAAACTGGCGATTTGATGGCACGAGCGACCAACGATATCGGAAGCGTCACTATGACCATTGGGATGGGCTTGATGTTCACCATCACCAATTCGTTGGTGTTCATTTTTGTGGTAATCATGATGCTGAGCACCAATGTAAAATTAGCCATGTTAGCGTTGATCCCCTTCCCCATGATTTTGTTGCTCATGTATGTGAGCTTTGGACGTTTCTATAAAATTTATGAACAGGTTCAAGAATCCTATTCGGACATCACTTCACGCGTTCATGAGACGATCGCTGGAATCCGAGTGATTCAAGCCTACGTCCAGGAAGAGCACGAGATCCGCCAATTTGAAACGGTCAATTCACACTACCTGCGAAAGAATTTGAAGCTGGCGGTGCTGAGAGGTGTGATGTGGGCATTGATGATGTTGTTGTTTGGCTTTGCCCTCATAATCCTGCTCTGGATCGGCGGCAATGCGGTGATCGCCAAGCAGATCAGCATTGGCGATCTGGTAGCATTCACGGCCTGGGTTGGGATGTTGAGCTGGCCGATGATCTCTCTGGGATGGGTATTAAATTTGATCCAGCGCGCCTCTGCCTCCATGAATCGCATCAATGAAATCATGGACACCCCACCGATCATCAGCGATGGCGATCAGACCGATCATCGCATCAAAACATTGCACGGCGATATCGAATTTAGAAACGTGACCTTCGCCTATAATGGAAAGCCTGTATTAAAAAATATCTCTCTTCATATCCCGGCTGGGAGCACACTGGCGATTATCGGTCCGACTGGAAGCGGAAAATCCACCCTCGTTGAGTTAATCCCTCGACTGATTGAGGCCAGTTCCGGCCAGGTACTGATCGATGGGATTGATATTCGTCGTATCCCGTTGAAAGTACTAAGAAGTCACATTGGATTTGTGCCGCAGGAGACATTTTTGTTTTCAGAGACCCTGGCTGAGAACATCTCCTATGGCGTGGAAGGCGCTCATCCGGATGAAATCGATCGCGTGGCCGCCATTTCCACCATTCGGGATGATCTTGAGAATTTTCCCGATAGGTATCAAACCGTAATCGGCGAGCGGGGGGTGAATCTTTCTGGCGGTCAAAAACAGCGGACGGCCATATCCCGCGCTCTGCTTCGCAAACCAAAAATCCTTATCCTGGACGATGCCCTCTCTTCGGTCGACACCGATACGGAAGAGAAAATCATCTCCAGCTTGCAGGCCAACTATTTTCACCAAACAACCATCATGATTTCGCATCGGATTTCCACAGTCAAACACGCGGATTGGATCATTGTTTTGAACGACGGTGAAATTATCGAACAAGGACAGCATGAACAACTGTTGGCGAAAAATGGATTCTATGCGACGTTGTACCAACGCCAATTGCTGGAACGGGCATTAGAGGAAATGTAGATGGTCTCATCACCAGGCTTCAACTCATGATCTCCGATACCAAATGTGCCAGACAAATCAACTGTCTGGAAATGAGGCAAGATTTCGAAGAATGGCTAAACGGTATGCTCGGCTTATCGCTCCACAGGGCCAAATGGGGAATGAAGCGCTGAATAATTGGATTGAGCTCCAGACGGATTGTGCAGCGTTGGCCCCTTTTGTTGAGAACAAATTTTTATCGGGTTTTGAAACGGATGAATACTTATCACGAAGAAGAAATTTTAGGCAAAGCTTATGACAGCCGGTTATTGAAACGGCTGCTAACATATTTGAAGCCCTATTGGTTTCAGGTCATGATGGCCGTGGTTATTCTGCTTGCCGTCACTGCGTTGGAATTGGCCGGACCTTACCTGGTCAAAATCGCCATCGATCGCCATATCGTCGCTCGGATGGCTAAAGGCCTGCAAACGATTGTCTGGATCTATTTCGCTGTGCTTGGGGCCCATTTCATCTTTCTGTTTCTTCAAACTTATGTGATGCAATGGATCGGCCAGAAGGTAGTTTATGATATCCGACTTGAATTATTTCGACATCTGCAACGACTCTCGCTATCATTTTTCGATCGCAATCCAGTTGGTCGATTGGTCACTCGGCTTACCAGCGATGTCGAGGCCTTGAATGAATGGTTTTCTGCCGGTATTGTCTCGGTTTTCGGCGATATCTTTCTGTTGATCGGCATTATCATCGTTATGATCAGCGTTCACTGGAGGCTTGCACTCATTTCCTTTACCGTATTACCGATTCTTGCTTATTTCCTTTTTTTCATTCGGAAACAGATCCGGACCTCATATCGCGATATTCGGATTCGAATCGCCCGCATCAATTCTTATCTTCAAGAAAACATCGCAGGGATGATGGTGGTGCAGATCTTCAATCGAGAGCGACGCAATTTTCATCACTTTGATGAGCTCAATCGAGGGCATCTCGATGCCCAGTTGCGTTCGATCTTTTATTTTTCGATGCTCTGGCCTTCTGTTGATGTCATCGAATCAGTGGCTCTGGCGCTCATCTTATGGTTCGGCGCGCTCTGGAAATACCAAGGTGCCGTAACTTTTGGCACACTGGTGTTGTTCATCGAATATTCGCGTCGGTTCTTTCGACCCATATCCGATTTGACCGATAAATATAATATCTTGCAATCGGCGATGGCCTCGTCTGAGCGGATTTTCTTATTACTGGATCAGCAGCCTGAAATAACCAATCCAATCCATCCAATCCCCATCGATCGCTTGCGGGGAGAGATCGAATTTCGTCACGTCTGGTTTGCCTATAAAAAGAACAACGATCAATCGCCCGATTATGTGCTAAAAGACATTTCCTTTCGGGTTAATCCTGGGGAAAAAATCGCGATCGTGGGGGCAACTGGCGCTGGAAAAAGCTCGATCATCCATCTGCTTTGTCGCTTTTATGATGTCAATCACGGTGAAATTTTGCTCGATGGAATCAATATCAAAAATTTGAACCTTCAGCAACTTCGAAGACATATTGGTTTGGTCTTGCAAGATGTCTTTCTCTTTTCTGGCACGGTGGCGGATAACATTCGACTCAAGAACACTGATATCCAGCCAGAAGTCGTTTTCAAGGCAGCCTTAGAGGCGAATGCGCTTCATTTCATTGAAAAATTGCCTAACCAATTTGAGCAACAAATGATGGAGCGTGGCGCATCGCTTTCCACCGGACAGAAACAGTTGCTCGCCTTTGCGCGGGCGCTGGCCTTCGATCCTCAGATTCTGATTCTGGACGAAGCCACCTCCAGCGTGGATACGGAATCCGAATTGCTCATTCAGCAGGCGCTAAAAAAGTTGATGACCAACCGCACCTCGATCTGCATTGCCCATCGGCTCTCCACCATTCAAAATTGCGATCGGATCATCGTCCTGCACAAAGGCCAGATTCGGGAACAGGGGACGCATCAAGAATTGCTGAAACTGAAAGGGATCTATTATCGGCTCTATCGGCTGCAATATATGGATCGGAAGGTGAATGAAGCAGCTTAAAACATCAAATATGGGGCATCGAGCAAAGGGCATGAGGTTCTGAAAATGACATGGTTTTATCCATCTTGAGCTTACGCCTCAATCCCCATGCACCACGCCCAATACCCTATGCTCCATACCACAATCAAATTCGGAGGGAAAAATGAACAAAGATGTTTTGGGTCTCATCCTGTCGTTCGCTTTTGTCTTTCTGATGATCTTCATTGCGACTCTGATTCAGAAGCTATTCAAACTCAGCAATGAGTTCAGCCGCAAGATTATCCATATTGCCGTGGGCAACTGGATTTTCATTGCGCTGCACTATTTCCAGGATTGGTATATCGCCATCATCGGGCCAGTGGCGTTTATCCTGATCAACTTTTTGTCCTACAAATTCACCATCTTCAAGGCCATGGAACTGGAGGAAAAAAATCCTGGCACCATTTACTATCCCATCTCGCTGGCGATTTGCACGGTGTTCACTTATGCTCGGCAACCATTGCTCATCCTGCCCTATCTGGGCATTATGGCGATGACCTGGGGCGATGGCATGGCGGCGGTGATCGGGAAACAATGGCCAATTCGAGCGCTGCGACCTCGAAAATCGCTGGGAGGCTCCGCCGCCTTTTTCATCTTTACCCTGGCCGCTTCGATGATCTATCTCTGGATCGAAGCCCCTCAGTTTTCAGCAGCGACAATTTTCAGTTACGGCCTGATGGCCGCACTGATCGGCGTAGTCATCGAGCTATTTTCGCCCAAAAATCTGGACAATTTGACCGTGCCGATCCTGCTGGGCTTGATCGGATTTGTGATCGGCAAGTAATAATTTTGACCCTTGCTAGGGTTCAGCGCCATTTCTGGCTTTGGGGTCTTTGTGGCAATGATGAAACCAAGGGCTGGGAAGCCGTCCCGTCGGATCGAAAGAAAATCGAGTTTGGTGGGCGCTGGCAAAGATTTTTGAAAAAAATCTGGAACTTTTTTTTACTCCTGCCGTACGATAAACATCTTTCAATACGAAAATCGTAAACTAAAACAATAGTCGTTTTTAATGGATGACTTCGTCATGGAAATTGATAATCAAAAATTACAGCAAATTTATTCAACTGCCAAATTCATGTTCATGCGATATGGCTTTAAACGGGTTTCTATCGAGGAAATCTGTCGTGAGGCTGGTATCAGCAAAATGACTTTTTACAAATTCTTCAGCAATAAATTTGACCTATTGAAATTCATTCTCGAACAAATAACGGCCGATTCATTCGCCGAATACCGAGAGATTCTGGCCCAGGACATCCCTTATGCCGAAAAAGTCAAGCTAATGATTCAAATGAAAATGAAATACACTGATGAATTGAGCCAGGAATTTTTTAATGATCTTTACAAAAATGCTGAGCCTGAGCTGGTCGAGTTCTGGCAGCAAAAGACGCAAGCCATGATGGAATTGGTGCTGGAGGATTTGAAGGCTGCCCAGGCACAGGGCGATGTCCGATCGGAGATAAAGCCAGAATTTATTCTCTATTTTCTGAATCATATTTTTGAAATGGTCAAGGATGACCGATTGCTGCGGTTGTATGATTCGCCACAGGCTCTGGTAAATGAATTGACCAGGTTTTTCTTTTATGGAATTTTGCCAAGATGAAAAGTCAGGCTATCCTTGCCAGGGTTCAGAACCTTCGCAAGGATTAAAATTTTCCAACGGATAGAAACAACCCAACGGATGAAAAATTTAATCTTAACAAGTTTGATTATATTTCTGGCAATTATCCAGGGCTTTGCCCAATCGATTGACTTTCGGGGGCAAATTTCGGGCTGGATGACAGTCAA
>Ga0209227_1000259_pt1 | contig 46082 bp, 37 predicted proteins | sample YNPBryantNP2012_FD_185815 | JGI IMG/M metagenome (GOLD analysis project Ga0209227, IMG submission 185815) | Anoxygenic and chlorotrophic microbial mat microbial communities from Yellowstone National Park, USA - YNP Bryant NP 2012 (SPAdes)... ...
GCAGAAAACGGGATTCTTCGTCGCTTCGGCCGCTTCGCGGCCTTCGCTCCTCTCACAAAGCGAGGTCGTTCTGCAGCAGAAAACGGGATTCTTCGTCGCTTCGGCCGCTTCGCGGCCTTCGCTCCTCTCACAAAGCGAGGTCGTTCTGCAGCAGAAAACGGGATTCTTCGTCGCTTCGGCCGCTTCGCGGCCTTCGCTCCTCAGAATGACATGGGGACGCAAAAATATGACAGACACCCTACGCGATACGCGATAAGCGATAAGCGATAAGCGATGAGCGATACTCAGGAACTGCTGCGCGCCGGCATCGAGGCGGCAAAGGCGGGAGAGCGCGAGCGCGCCCGTGAGCTGCTGACCCAGGTGGTCGACCAGGACGAGTACAACCTGGCCGCCTGGCTGTGGCTGAGCGGCGTGGTCGCAGAGGCGGAGGAGCGCGAGATCTGTCTGGAGAACGTGCTCACCATCGACCCCGGCAACGAGGCGGCGCGGAAGGGGCTGGAGCGGCTGCGGCGGCAGCGGCTGGAGGGCTGGCTGCAGGGCGGCGTTGCGGCAGCGAAAGCCGGCCGGCGGCAGGAGGCGCAGGCGCTGCTGGGCCGCTACGTGGAACAGCAGCCCGACAATCCAGCCGCCTGGATCTGGCTGAGCAGCGTGGTCGAAGACCTGGCCGAGCGCCAGCGTTACCTGGAGAACGCGCTGGCGATCGACCCGCAGAACCAGGCAGCGCAGCGCGGGCTGGAGCTGATCCGCGCGCAGCGGCCCGACCTGACTTCCCTCTCAGAGCCTCCGCCTGCCAGTGAAGCCGCCGCCGAATCCCCGCTTGTCGCCCGCGCCCGGATGCCGATCTCACCGGCCGCTGCCATTCTGCGCGAGCAGTTCATGGCCCAGCTTCCGCCCGAAGAGGAGGTGGAGCCGGCGCCGGTCGCCTCGCCGGTCTGGGACGACCTGGAGAATGAGTACGGCTGTCCTTACTGCGCCACGCCGACCGACGCCGAGGACAAGCGGTGTCCATCCTGTGGCGGCGACCTGTGGGCCAGGTTTCGCGTGCGGGAGAAACGCTCAGCGCTCCTGTGGGTCGTCATCGCTTTCCAGCTCTTCAGCACGACGCAGTTCCTGGCGGCGCCCATGCTGCTGGTCGTTTCCCTCTCGATGATGGTGGGCTTGCACTTTGGGCAAAATGTCCCGATGACGGATCTCCTGAATGCCTATCTGGGAGTAGGGAACGCCCTGTCGCCTCAGATTGTCGACTATGCCTTCAGCCTCTTGCCGCGGACGGCACTGTTCCTGTCAGCCCTGCCGGCGCTGTTCTCGCTGGGTGTGCTGGTCGGCCTCTATCTGCGCTGGCGGCCGATCTATTACCTCTTTCTGGTCGATGCAGTGTTAGAGTTGCTGGTCTTGGTTGCCTCGATGATCGTGACCAGGAACCTGGTCTTTGGCAGCGTGGGCATTGGCCTGGCGTTGTTGCGTCTCTTTCTGGTGTTCCAACTGGAGGACGACTTTCGCTGGGACAGGCGGCGCATTCTGCTGCGGCCGGACCGCGGGCTTACCAGTGGGGCGGCTTTTCTCATCGCCGGGGAGGAGTATGTGCGGCGAGGCATGTGGGCAATGGCGGCGCTGCACATGCGGCAGGCCGCGGCGCTGCTTCCCACGGGCATCGGCAGCCGCCTGGCCCTGGCGCTGGCCTGTATGCACATGAAGCGCTACGACATGGCCGAACAGGCGTTGGAAGAGGCGCGGCAGATTCAGCCCGACCACCCCAAATTGCAGGAACTGGCCGCGCTGCTTGCAGAGCAACGGGCAGCGATGTCCTGATCTGGTTGCCAGGTTCGCTTATCGCTTATCGCCTATCGCCTGTCGCGTATTGCCTCTCGCTTATCGCGTATCGCGTATCGCCTGTCGCGTAGCGCCTGTCGCGTATCGCGCATGGCTTCTTGTGCTGAATACCGGTCGATAATAGAAACAAAGTGATCAGAATATCGTGCGGAAGCGCTTGACGTATTGTGTATTTTATGTTAGAATGAGCACGTGAACGCTCGCACGACGGCACGACGCAGGGCTGAGATCATCCGCCTCTTGGAGCAGGAAGGCGCAGTAGAAGGCTCCGCTCTGGCGGCTCGTTTTGGCGTCTCGGCGCCCACGGTGCGGCGCGACCTGGAGTGGCTGGAGCGGGAGGGGCTGGCCCATCGCGTGCGCGGCGGCGCAGTTGCGGCTGGCAGGGACGAACACGACGCCGTCCAGCTACGCCTGGCCCAGGCGGCGGCGGAGCTGGTCAGCGACGGCGAGACGGTCTTTATCGGGCCAGGGCGGGCGACGGAAGAGCTGGCCTGTGTCCTCAGCGACTGCCGTCGCCTGACGGTGGTTACCAACAGCCTGGCCGTAGCGCGGCAGATCGCCGAACGCAGTCAGCACACGCTCATTCTCACCGGCGGGCAGTTGGAGCGGGAAAGCCAGGGATTGAGCGGGCAACTGGCCCATCTGGCGCTGGCCCATCTGCGGGCGGAACGGGTCTTTTTCGAGCCTGACGGCATCAGCGCCCTCAACGGGCTGACCAGTGATTCCCTGGCCTGCGCCGACCTGGCGCGCGCGCTGTTGGACACGGGGGCCGAGTTTGTGGCGCTGGTCGCGCCGGAGCGGGTGGGACGCGCCGCTGCTGCTTCCATCGGCCCGGCCACCGAAGCCAGCGTCGTCATCACTGCCCGCGAGGCGGATACTGCCCCCCTGTGGGATCTGACGGAATTGGGCGTGCGGGTGATTCTGGCGTGATCGCGCATCGCCTATCGCCTATCGCCTATCGCATATCGCTTATCGCGTATCGCGTGTCGCGTATCGCAATAAACGGTTTGCGATAAGCGATAAGCGATAGGCGATGGGCGATACGCGATAAGCGATAGGCGATACGCGATAAACGAAAGGAGAATTGGAATGGCAAGTGTAACCTACGAACACGTGACCAAGCGCTTTGGGGATGTCATTGCCGTCAACGACCTGAACATTGTGGTCGAAGACAAAGAGTTTCTCGTCTTTGTCGGCCCCTCAGGCTGCGGCAAGTCGACCAGTCTGCGCATGCTGGCCGGGCTGGAAGAGATCACCGAGGGCAAGATCTATATCGGCGACCGCGTTGTCAACGATGTCCCGCCCAAGGACCGCGACATCGCTATGGTCTTTCAGTCCTACGCTCTCTACCCCCACATGACCGTCTATGACAACATGGCCTTTGGCCTGCGTCTGCGCCGCACGCCCAAGCAGGAAATCGACCGCCGCGTGCGCGAGGCGGCGCAGATCCTGGGCATCGAGGAGCTGCTCGACCGCAAGCCCCGCCAGCTCTCCGGCGGTCAGCGCCAGCGCGTCGCCGTCGGGCGGGCTATCGTCCGCGAGCCTAACGTCTTTCTGATGGACGAGCCGCTCTCGAACCTGGATGCCAAGCTGCGCGTGCAGGCCCGCGCCGAGATCAGCAAGCTCCACCAGCGCCTCGGCACGACCTTTATCTACGTCACTCATGACCAGGTGGAGGCGATGACGATGGGCACACGCATTGCGGTGATGAACGCCGGCGTCCTGCAGCAGATCGATACGCCGCAAAACCTCTACGACCGCCCCGACAATGTCTTTGTCGCCGGCTTTATCGGCAGCCCGGCGATGAACTTTTTCGACGCCAGGTTGGTCGAGCGGGACGGCAGGGTGGCCGTTGACACAGGCGATTTCCTCCTGGTTATCCCTGATGACCGCCAGTCAACTTACCGCCCTCATCTGGGCAAAGAGATCGTCTTTGGCATTCGCCCGGAGGACATCCACGATCCCCAGTTTGCGCCGCCGGGCATCCACACGGCGCACGTCGAGACGCGCGTGGCTGTGACCGAGCTGATGGGCAACGAGGTCATTGTCTATCTGGACACAGATCATCACGAGTTCATCGGCCGCTTTGACCCGCGCACCGGCGCCCGTGTGGGCACGCCGATGACCGCGGCGTTCAACATGGACCGCATGCACGTGTTCGACCGCGAGACGCAACTGGCCATTCGTTGAGAACACGGATCTGGCTACCCGACAGTTTGAAATCAGGACACGGATACACACAGATTTCACGGATCAGCACGGATGAAATCTGTACCATTCGTGCCCATCCGTGTCCCATTGAACGGGAAACAAAGATAAGACGGGCATTTACGGGTTAGCAATCCGTGTCTATCCGTAGCATCCGTGTACTGCCCGATCCAAAGTGTCAGGTGACCAGAACACGGATTACGCAGAGGATCTATCTGTGTAATCTGTGGCATCCATGTCTCCCATCCATGCTTTGAGCCGCTGGATGGGTTCCACAGGCCAGGGGTCAACGCCGTTCAGCATGGCCAGGTAGAAGCTGACGTAATCGCCCAGGTGGACGAGGGAGAGCATGTGGGCCAGGCGACCCTCGCCCCGCGCCCAGACGCTCTCGACAGCGACGTTCTCCTCTTCCAGCAGGGCCTGCGTCGCCTGCCAGCGCGTCTGCACGCGCGGATGGTCCAGTGACGAGCGCAGCAGGAGCACACGAGCGCGCTTGCGGATCCCCTTGGGCAGCCGATAGCCCACCACGGCGTTATGGTTCAGCTCCGGCAGTTCCTCCCAAAAGGCCCATGACTTGCTGTTCTCGTTGCACTGTCCCTTCCAGCGCCGCGCCACCGCCGCCAGAAAGCCCGCACCATAGATCGCTGGCAGGCGCCTGTGCAGCCACAGCGCCAGGCGCTTGGCCAGGTTGCGCTCTGTCGGCACGTCCGCCGTCAGCTCCTGCTGCCAGGCCGTCATGACGGCGACGGCTTCCTCCAGGTCGGGCCCATAGTCGCGCAGCAGCCCCAGCCGGCAGAGGAGGCCCAGCAGCAGGGTGAACGAGTAACCCAGCGCGGCGCGGGGGGGGCCGTCATCGGCAAAGCGCAGCAGCGGGAGGCCATGCCGTTCAGCCAGCGCCGCCAGTTTCCCGCCAGTGGTCACGGCCACCAGGCGGCAGCCTCGCTCCAGCGCCTGGGCGCAGGCGGCCAGCGTCTCCTCCGTGTTGCCCGAATGGCTGGAGGCCACCACCAGCGCGCCTGGACCGACCCAGGCTGGCAGCTCATAGTCGCCGACGGAGAGGATGGGGACGGCGCACTCGCCAGCGACTAGGCCGGCCAGCAGCGCACCGCCGATGGCCGAGCCGCCCATCCCCAGCACCACCACCTGCTGCGCCCGGCCATAGTCCGCCAGCACGGTCCTCTCGCTCAGCAGCGACCAGGCCGCCGCGCACTGGCGGGGCAGCGCGCCGATGCGCTCGTGCATGCGCTGAGGGTCCAGCGCCGCGTACATGGAGCAGTCGTCCAGCATCGATCTGGCCATTGACGGTCACCCAGAGTGCTTTTTCAGCATTGCCTCCGCATGCCGGGCGTAGATCGAGCCAGGGAAAGCCTCGATCGCCGCATGGAGGTGGTCGTTCGATTTTTGCGTTTCTCCCTGATTGCGATAGGCGACGCCCAGGTTGTAATGGGTCGCCGCAGCATGCTTGGGCGACAGCTCCGGCGTTTCCAGCACCCGCTCCAGCAGAGAGATCGCTTCAGGCAGGCGGCCCTGCAGGACGAGCGCTGCGCCGTGGTTCATCGCAATGGCCAGGCAGGCGGGCACATCCGGCCAGAGGCGGCCGGCCAGGCTGTAGAGCTTTTCCGCCAGCGCGAAGCGGCCGGAACGCGCCGCCACGTTGGCCAGGTCCACCAGCAGGGGAGAGCGCATGGTCAGCAGGTAGAGAAGGACGAGAAAGAGGATGGGATCCATGCGAACGTTGGCCAGGAACGAAAGCGCCGCCACCAGCGCCGTCAGGCCCACCGCTTCCAAAATGAACTGGAGAGAAAAGGGCTCGCGGCGCAGCCAGGCCAGCAGGCGGAAGGTCAAAGCATAAGCCACGCCGATCAGAAGGATGATGAATTCGTGCCGCATGGTCACCTCCCAGGAAGGCGCCCCCCTGGCAGGGCGGTCCAGGGGGCCTTCACTTCTGGCGCTAGGCGAACAGATGGCCGGCCGTTCGCTCCAGCATCTCAACGCCCTGCACTTCGGTCTCGAACAGCGGAACCAGCGCCCGCACGTCCGGGAAGAGCGCCCACACCTGCTCCATATAGTCCGCCTGCATGGCGACGCGGTTGCGGACAAATTCCGGCGTCTGCTCGCCGATCGCTTTCTCGTCAATCAGCATATTGACCACGACGCCGCCGACGGGGATGCCAAACTCGTTGAACCAGTTGATAAAGCGGCGGATCACGGCGATGGGCAACGCCTCTGGCAGGGTGACGAAAAAGAACGCCGTCTTGTCCGCATCGGTCAGGAGATCCTTGGCGTGCTGCATCCGGTCCCGGAAGCGGAGGAGATACTCCATCAGCGGGTCCTTCTCCTGCTTCTTTTTGCTGTAAGAGAGGAGCTCGCGCAGGGACATGGCCTCCTCGCGGCTCTGGACCATTTTGTTGACCCACATCGAGTAGACGCTGGACATTCCCAGGAGGCGGCGGGCATTGGCGGTGGGGGCTGTGTCAAAGACATAGACCTCGTAGGCGTCTTCGAACATGAGGTCGATCATGTTCTCGAACATGGCCGATTCCTCAAAGGCGGGGTTCATCGTTGCCGATTCGACGAACTCATCGGCCTTGGTCTTGATGTCAGCGTAGCGGAGGAACCACTCGATCTTTTCCCGAATCTCCCGCTTGGATTTCTCGATCGTATCCCGCGTATCGATCTCGTAGGCCCAGAGATTGGGCGCCCCTTCCACCCGCACAGGCCTGCCAAAGACATCCTGTCCCAGCAGGCCGCTGAGGGAGTGGACGGGGTTGGTGGAAGCCAGCAGCGTGCGTTTGCCCTGGCGGGCGAACCACAGCGCCGCCGCGCCAGCCATCACCGTCTTGCCCACTCCTCCCTTCCCGCCGAAGAAGGAGTACTTGAGCCTCGGATGCTCTGCCACAAACTGCCGCATTGTCTTCTCGATCATGCCGCACCTCCGAACATCGCCTCAGCCATCTTGCGGATCATGTCCAGGCCGGTGACATCCCGTTCGAACTCTGGGATGCGGGCAAGTACAGCCCCGCTGAAAAGGCGGTCGATCTCGGCCAGATACTTTTTCTGCATCTGGATGCGATGGCGCAGGTATTCGGGGATATCCTGATGCTCAAGCTCTGGAGGGATCACCCGGTTGACAATGTAGCCGGAGACGGGCACCTGAAATTTGGCAAACAGCCCGGCCGCTTTCTGCGTATCCACCAGGATCATCTCCTCCGGCACGACGACGAAGAAAAAGGCCGTCTTTTCCCGATCGGTCAGGATACTGGAAGAGGTGCTGATGCGGTAGCGGATATCCTGCAACTCGGCCAGGATCTTGTCTTCTTCCAGCTCCTCGTCCCGCCGCATCAGGGCCGCCACCTGGGCATAGTCTTCCATCTCTTCGCGCAGTTTGGTGATCTTTTGGATCCACTGGTCATAGACGCTGGCCATGCTCAGGTAGTACAGCGCGTGGCCCAGCGGCACCAGGTCATAGATGTAATAGTCATATTCGCCGCCGACGACGATATCGACCACCTGATCGAAGATGGCGCTCTCCTCCATCGCCGGCTCGGCTGCAGCAGCCTGGATATAGTCCTCGATCTCGTCGGGCACTTTTTCCAGGCCATACATGTCCAGGATCTTTTTGCGGATCGTGTCCTGGTACTCGCGGATGTGCCGGTCAGCGTCGATCTCCTGAGCATAGAGATTGGGGACGATCTCAACCGCTCCTTTGCCAAAAATGTCCTGCTGGAAGATGTCGGAGAGCGATGCCTGGGGATCGACAGAAAAGACCAACACCTTGTATCCCTGTTGCGCCAGCCAATATGCCGTGGCCGCTGAGAAGGTGGTCTTGCCCAACCCGCCCTTGCCGCCAAACATGATGTAGCGACGCTCAGGGTGCTCTTGGAAAATCTGTGCGAGAGACAATTTGACCTCCTGCCTGTGATGTACGGCCGCCTGGGCTATGCCAGCGCGTCTGTCAGATCGCGCTCGCGCAGCATGCGCCGTTTCCAGGTGCTGATCTGGGGCACCACGTAAGGAAGCAGCCGCAGGGAATAGTACGGGGGCAGGATGGGGATGCCCAGCAAGTCCCCCATCGTGATCAGGATAAAGAGGTGTTCCATGCTCCCCCGCGTCTTGAGAGCAAAGCGGGCCATGTCGTGCCCCGCCATCCCGTAGAGGATGCTCTTGACCGTGTCGAGAACCTTGCCTTTCTTTGTAGCCATCTTTCCTCCCAGATGAAAAGTTTTTCGGACTTGTCCTTTTCTCTAGCCAATCTCTTGATCGAACAGATCGGTCAGGTCCCGTTCCCGCAGCAGACAACGCCGCCAGCCTTCCATGCGAGGGACGGCGTAGGGCAGCAGGCGCAGGGCGTAGTAAGGCGGCAGGATGGGCACGCCCAACAGGTCGCCAAAGACGATGAGGATAAAGATGCGCTCCGCCTCGCCGCGCGCCTTTTCGAACTCGCGCACCCATTCATAGGCGGTCATCCCGTAGAGGATGTCCCGCGCGGCACGCCCCAGTTCTTTCAACCGGCGAGCCGCCCGCTGCACAAAGCCCCTCTCCTTCATACCCGTTCTGCCTGCGCTTCAGCCAGCGCCTGTTCCACTGCCTGTCGCTCCCACCCCACCGCGCAGCGTCGCCCCTGCACGATAAAGGCAGGATAGCGTCGGACGCCGTAGCGCAGGCACTTCCACAGGCCCTCCGGCGACTGGGGGTCGACCACCCGCACCCTGAGGGCAGGCCCCCACCGCTCTGTCAGCTCATCGATCCAGGAAAGCAGCCGGCCGAAATCTTCCAGCAGGTCGGCCGGGTACTCCTCAGCCATCTCCCGACGCGCCGTCGCCCCCACTGCGGCGTCCATCACTTGCTCGCAGTGCATGCAGTGACGGAAAGTCGTCGGGAGATGGGCGATGATCTCCAGGCGAATTTCCCCTTCGCGGCGAGCTGTCGCCATCAGGCCCCCTTGCGGGGATGGGACGGGTCCGCCATGCGGCCCGTCCCATCCCGCATTTTGTCCTCTTACGGGATCAGACACTAGCGGTTTGCCATTTTGGCCCGCAGCTCGGTCTGGTAGCGCCGGATCGACCGGACGCCGTCTACCACCAGAATGACAGCCAAAACCACCAGGACCAGCGAGAGCACGCCAATGGTCAACTGGGCCACTGTGCCCTGCCAGGCGGTCTGCTGCGGCAGTTTGATAAAGAAGGCAGCGTAGGCCGACCAGAGCAGCGCGCCGATGGTGGTGACCAGCATAAAGACAAAGGGCCAGAAGGTCCACTGGTAGTTCTTGGCCTTGGACATCAACCAGAGGGTGATCAGCAGCAGGGCCAGGGAAGCCATCAACTGGTTGGCTGCTCCGAACACTCCCCAAATCTGGAGGAAGGGCACGAACCAGATGAGGATGAGCGTAAGCACAAGGGCGACGATGGTGCCGACGTGGACATTGCGCATGATGGGGAAGCGATCTCCCAGCGCTTCGGCGCTGGCCACACGCATGAAGCGTACAACCAGGTGCATGATCGTCAGCGCCATGAGGGTGAGAAAGACCGCGCCGTAGGCCGTGCTAAAGCCCTCGCCCAGCAGCGCATCCAGCCTCCAGTTGTTCAGGAAGACAGCCAGGCCTTTGGAAAAGACAGCCGCAGCCGCCCCTGGCCCCCCTGCGTCCTGATAGCCCTGGAAGCTGCCAAAGGCGACGGTCGCGGTGAGGAAGGCAATGGTGGCAAAGAACATTTCCAGGAACATCGCCCCGCCGCCGACGAAGAGGGCATCCCCTTCCCGCTCCAACTGCCGCGCGGTGCCCGAGGAAGAGACCAGGCTATGCCAGCCGGAAATGGCCCCGCAGGCGATGGTCACAAAGAGCATCGGCCAGAGGGGACCAGAGGCAGTCATAAAGGTCGTCACGGCCGGAAAGTCTCCCATCCCTGGATGGCCGATGAGGAGGCCAATCACGCCGCCGACGATGCCCAGCAGGACGATCCAGAAGGCGACATAGTTGATGGGCTGGGCCCAGCGCCAGATGGGGAGGACGGCGCCCAGGTAGCAGAAAATGACCACCAGCAGGCTGCCGATAAAGCCTGCCCGCGTCACCTGGAGGAAGAGCGCGGGGCTTGTGCCGTCAGAGCCGATGGCGTAGAGAGCGGTGAAAAAGTTCTTTACCGCCGGCAGCGTCCCCACCCAGACACCTACCAGGGCAATGACGACGGTGACCACGGTGGTGAGGATAATGTCCCGCTTCCATTTGTAGGTCATCTGGCCGGCCAGAATGCCCGCCAGGACGACGATGATCACCCCCAGCGGCACAGCCGGCTTGGCGAGCAGGTTATAGCCCACCTGGATGCCGAAAGCGCCCATGATCATCAGCAGGTAGATGTAGATGAAGGCGAGCAGGATGCTGCGGGCGCGAGGGGAAACAAGACGATAGCTGAGCGCACCAAAGGTCTGCCCCTCTTCCCGCACGCCCATAACAATGCTGCTATAGTCCTGCACCCAGCCGATGAAAAAGGTGCCCAGCAGGATCCACAGCAAGGCCGGCAGCCAGCCCCACTGAACAGCGATGATGGGCCCCAGGATAGGGCCGAGGGCAGCAATGGATTTGAACTGGTAGCCGAAGAGAACGTTGCGGTTGGCGGGAGAAAAGTCAACGCCGTCCATGTACATCTTGGCCGGCGTGGCTTTGGAGTCATCTGGCTGGATGATCCTGCGATCGATCGATTTGGCGTACACACCGTAGCCGAGGACAATCGCCACAACAGCCAGAATCAGGATCACAATCGCGTTCATCGCTAAACCTCTCCTCTTGAAATAGCTAGAAAAGATAGACGGCAAACGCTCACAGTCTTGACCTGACGATCCATTGTTCCCCCGATATCACCTCCTTTCCAAACTGCCCACATCCCCACCAGGAGAGGGCCGAATCCCCCAACCGTTGGCCCCCTGAACCCCCTATCGCACATTCTAGTTCGGGTCAAATAAAAGTCAAGAGCAAAGCCATTCATCCGGTATCCGACGCCGCTGGCAGGGTGAAGTAGAACAGGCTGCCGCGGCCGGGCGCCCCCTCGCTCTCGACGCCAACCTGCCCCCCCCATTTTCTCGATGATCCGGCGCACGATCGAAAGCCCCAGCCCATACCCTTTGGCTTGCACACGGTTGAGCTGCGTGAACGGCACGAACAGCCTGTCCTGATCGTCGGGCAGGATGCCATTCCCATTGTCGCGCACCCAGAAACGCACCGCTGGAACAGGCCCTCCTCCTGGAAGGCTGGCCAGGATGCCCTCCGGCCTGTCCCATCCCAGTTCCAGGCGTGGCGGGGTGCCTCCATATTTGCAGCCGTTGCTGAGGTAATTGACCCAGACCTCTTCCACCCACGCGGCATGCCCCAGCGCCGCTGGCCATTGCGGCGGCAAAACGACCTCGGCCTGATACTCCTGGAAGACGCTTGCCAGGCGCTCGCAGGCAGCATTCACGATACGGTGCATATCCAGAACTTTAAACACCACATCTGCCTTGCGGATGCTTGCTAACAGAAGCAGCTCCTCCACGATATTGTCTATTCCATTGCGTCCCGGTCGCTGCGTCGCGCTGCCGTTTTCAGCGACTGCCGCCAGGTGTCTGCCCATCACTCTGACGGCCCGGCAACCCGCGCCTGGCCTCCCCTGACCTGGCGCCTGCCGCGCAGACACGGAGCGTCAGCCCAGGCCGATACCTGGTACAGGGTGCCTCCAAAGGTCGCTTCCCAGCCCGGCTGACAGTGAACAGCAGACAGTATCCCCTGTCGGGGAAATTCTAGACCCAGCCCTGCCCGCGGACAAAGTTGGAGACCACCGGCACCTCGATCATCTCTCCCTGGTAGGCTTTGTACGCCCAGTAGAAAAAGACGAAAAAGACCAAAGCGCCCAGGCCCAGGGTGATGAAGGTGAGGATGATGGTGGCCACGCCGGTGGCCAGCGAGAGGATGGCATGGTAGCGGACAAAGGGCCGATCTTTGGTGTCTTCCATCACCAGCGCCAGCACAGCCATGAGGGGCCAGAGGGGAGTGACGGGAAGCCAGCTCAAGGCAGCCCACGTGCGGTCATTCGACGTCGGTTCACTCATCATTTCCTCCTTGTGGGGATCTATTCGTTCCTCTGCGCCGGCCCGGCGGGCGGGAGCCAGAGCGCAGGATAGCCCAGATCTCGCGCAGGGCGGGACGCTTGCCATAGATGAGCAGCCCCACTTCGAACAGCTTGCTCCCAAACCACAGCGCCGCCGGGATGGAGAGCAGCAACAGGGCAATGCTGCCGACAACATCGACCCATGGCACCTCCGCCAGCGGCAGGCGCAGCATCATCATCGTCGGCGCGGTGAGGGGAAAGAAGCTAAACACCCGCATCAGCAAGGCGTTGGGATTGAACATGACGAAACTGGCCAGCATGTAGGGAATAGCAGCAAAGAGGGAAAAGATGCCGGCCAGTTGCTGGCTCTCGCGCATCGTCGTCCCCAGCGCGCCGACGCCAGCCATGAGGATGGCGTAGAGGGTGTAGCCGAGCAGGTAATAGACCACGCCCAGCACCAGCACCCGCAGCGGGATGGCGGTGATTCCGCCCACGGCCAGGATCGCCCCCGCGCTGCCGCTGAGCGCCCACGTGCTGAGCAGCCAGACCAGCACCTGGGTCAGGCCCAGCGCGCCCAGGCCGAGGACCTTGCCCGCCATCAGTTCCAGCGGACGCACGGACGAGACGACGATCTCGATCACGCGGCTTTCTTTCTCCTCGGCCACGCTCTGCAAGAGATAGCCGGAAGAGGTAAAGATGGTCATCAGCAAAAAGATGGAGAGAAAGTAGGGAATGATAAAGGTGAACAGGATGCCGCCCTGCTCTCCCCTTCCAGAGACGACCACGGACTCGACCGTAAAGGGGTCGGCGGCGCGGTCGCGCAGCGCCGGATCGACCTCCCCTTCCAACAGGTGGGCGACGAAAAAGCGGCGCACGCTCGACGAGTCCTCGACGACGGCGGCGCCAAAGCCGCTGCCCGTGGTCATGACCACCACCCGCCCCGTCTCGATATAGTCCCTGTCGATCACGATCACCGCGGTCACGCTCCTGGCCGCCAGCGCAGCCTGCGCCGCTTCCTCGCTCTCGTAGGGGATGAACATGTCCCGATAGGCCGGCAGGATGGGGGTAAAGTAGCCAGAGCGATCGACGATGCCGATGGTCCCCCCGCCGACATCGAACTGCTGCTCCAGCATGGCCTCCACGGCGCCAGCCTGACCGGAGAACAGGATGCTGCCCAGGAGGAGCACCAGGCCGATAAGCGGGACGGAGAGGGTCATGATGAGAAAGCCGGCTCGCCGCAGGTTGGTCAGGTAATCCTGACGGGCAATGACCCATACCTTGCGCCAGTCCATCTACTTCGCCTCCCCGCCCACCACGGCGACAAAGATCTCGTTCAACGGCACGGGCGCAACCTCGAAAAACTGGATCTCGACGCCGCCATCCAGCAGCGCGCGCAACACGGCCTGCGGCGAGCTGCCCTCGGCCAGCGCCAGGTCGAACGCGCCGTCGCCTGAGCTGACCGCTGCCACGCCGGGCACCCGGTCAGGAAGGTGCGGCGCGCGCACGCGGACGGCGTGAGGGGCGTACTGCTGCTTGATCGCGGCAAGAGGACCGTAGAGCAAAGCCCGCCCGTGGTCGATCAGCAGGATGCGGTCGCAGAGGACTTCGACCAGGTTCATCTGGTGGCTGCTGAGGACGATGGTCTTGCCCTCGCCGTGCAGGTCGAGGATCAGCTCTTTGACCCGTTCGACGTTGAGCGGGTCGAGCCCCTGAAACGGCTCGTCGAGGAAGACAACAGCGGGGTCGTGGACGATGCTGGCAACAAACTGGAGGCGCTGCTGCATGCCCTGGCTCAGCTCTTTGACCTTGTGCCCGGCGCGGTCGTGCAGGCCGACCCGTTCGAGCAGGGCCATGGCGCGGGCGCGGGCGGCAGCGCGGGGGACGCCTTTCAGCTCGGCCAGGTAGACCAGCACATCCAGCACCTTGAGGTTGCGGTAGAGGCCGCGCTCTTCGGGCAGGTAACCCACGCGGGACTTGGCCTGGGCGGGCGAGCCGCCCAGTACAATGACCTCGCCCTCGTCGGGCTGGATGATGTCCATGATGATGCGGATCGTTGTCGTTTTGCCGGCGCCGTTGGGACCGAGCAGGCCAAAAACATCGCCTTCTTCGACCTCGAAGGAGAGGTGATCGGCGGCGGTCACGTCGCCGTAGCGCTTGGTCAGGCCGCGAGCCTGAATGACAGGGATCATAGCTTCCCCCCGTTTAGCACACGGATAAACACGGATGAAACGGATCAGCACGGATCAATCCAGAAAAATCCGTGTCAGTCCGTTGTATCCGTGTTAAATTGTACCTTTTTTCCCCACCCGCGCAAGACTGGCTTAGATGGGGGTGTTCGAAGCAGAGCGCCGACGTGGGGCAACCCTTGCCCGGCGGGGGGCTGTGACCCCCGCCGGTGAGGGGCTGCCGGGTCACAGAGCCGGCGGGAGGAGGGCAGGTGGGGCGCTCTACCTTTTTGCTACGAACACCCAGATACCTTTTGTCAGCAGCTTGACACGGATTTTCAAGTTCCTATACTAGGAGGGTATGGTCCTCGAGCGAAGGGAGGAGCGGAAGGCGTTGTCCACAGGGCGCCGCTGCTGGCTCGACAATATGCCCCATCCGCCAGGCGGCGAGCAGACCGTGGTCGATGTTGGTTTCATCACCGTCAGGTGAAAATCTTTTTGTGTTCTGAGGGTCAGGCGATGCGTACCCCTACCAGACGTTTGATGATTGCGATTCTGACACTCCTTGTTTTTTCGACCGTGGGCGCGGTTTATCTGATTCCGTCGCCAGGAACGCCGCCGGAGCAGCCTGTTGTTGCCCTCCCCGCGACGGGAGAGATGGTGGCTTACTTTGCCCCCGACGGGACGGAAGGCGTCTTCCGCGCCGGTGGCGTTGGCAGCGGAGCCACGCTGAGCAGGGACGGCGTCACTCTGGCCTTGGGAACACAGGCTCTGCGCATCCTCTTTGTCGACGCCAGCGCCGCCGTCCAGTTGCTTGGCCAGGATCCTGCTCAGGCGCGCGCCCACTTCTACAACGGCAATGACCCCGCTCGCTGGCGCGAGTCGGTTGCCATGTACGCCCGCCTCCTTTACCGTGACCTTTATCCCGGCGTGGACCTGGTTTACAGTCTGGCCAATGGCCTCCTGGAATCCGAATTCACCCTCCACCCCGGCGCTGCGCTCGACCAGATCAAGGTTGCCTATGCGCCGCCAGCGTCGCTGGCCCTTCAGGCGGACGGTTCCCTGCTCATCGAGTTGGACGGCATCTCGCTGCGCGAGGCCATCCCCTCTGCTTACCAGCCGATCGACGGCCAGAATGTCCCCGTCGATGTGCGTTTCCGTTTGCTGGACGACCGCTCCTACGGTTTCGCCGTCGCAGGCCCCTGGGACCCTGCCTTCCCTCTCATCATTGACCCCGCTCTCAGCTTTGCCACTTTCCTCGGTGGCTCGGAACGGGATGAGGGTTGGGCCATTGCCACCGACGAGCAGGGCAATTCCTACGTTACGGGCGTAACCTTCTCGGTGGACTTTCCCAGCGTAAACGTCCCGCCGCCCACCTACCAGGGGAATAAAGACGTTTTCGTTGCCAAATTCAATGCGGCAGGTGCCCTGGTCTATGCCACTTTCTTCGGCGGCGCAGAATCAGAGGAAGGGAATTGCATCGGCATCGATGCCGCTGGCAATGCCTACGTTGCCGGGCAGACGTTCTCGCGCGACTTTCCCCTGCGCAATCCCTGGCGCTCTCACTTCGGCGGGCACGAGGAAGCCTACTTTGCCAGGCTGGACCCCCAGGGCATGCTCGTGTTTGCCAGCTACTTTGGCGGCAGCAGCGCCGACGAAGTCGACGACCTTGTCGTCGACGCGGCGGGCAATTTCTATCTGGCTGGCGAGATCTACTCGGACGATCTGGTCTTGGTCAACCCCTGGCAATCGCAGACGTTTGGCGTGGACGATGAGGATGCCTTTCTCGCAATTTTCAACGCCTATGGCACCCTGATCTATTCCACCTACTTTGGCGCAAATCAACGCGATCAGATCTTCCGCCTTGCTCTGGGCAATGACGGGACGGTCTATGCAGCCGGCATGACGTCTTCTCCTTCCTTCCCCGTCGTCAACCCCGCTCAGCGTGTCTATGGCGGCGGATGGGATGACTGTTTCGTCCTCAAGTTCGATCCATGGAACAACCGCCTCATCTATTCTACTTTTCTGGGGGGCAACGACCGCGACGAGTGCTGGGGGCTTGCCGTGGACAGCGCCGGTAACGCCTATGTAAGCGGCCACACGAATTCGCGCAATTTCCCGCTGGCCCGTCCGCTCCAGCCGGCCTACGGCGGAGGGGAGTATGATGCCTTTGTTGCCAGTCTGAATCCTGCCGGCAACCAACTGGTCTACTCGACGTTCATCGGCGGCCAGGGCTCCGACCACAGTTGGGATCTGGCTCTGGACAGCGGCGGCAATGTCTATGTGATCGGCGGAACAGACAGCGTCAATTTTCCCCTCGTCCGCCCCATCCAGTCCGTGTACGGCGGTGGCGAGTCGGATGCGTTCCTCCTGCAACTTGACAACAACGGGACCCTGCGATTCTCTTCTTACCTGGGGGGAGCAGCCAAAGATGTGGGTTTTGGCCTGGCTGTGGGCTCGGACTGGGTCGTTCACATCACGGGCGGCACGTGGTCGCCGGATATGCCAACCTGGCACCCTGTCCAGTATTATCACGGATACACGGATGTCTTTGTTGCTTACACGGGCCTGGTGCCCACCCCCACCCCCACGCCGACTCCTACTCCTTCTGCGCTGGGGTCAGCCGGTCCCGATGGCGGGCTGCTGTGGCTGGCTTACTCGGACCACCTTGTTGCTCTTTCTGTGCCGCCGGGAGTACTCGATGCGTCGTCAGTGGTCACGCTCACCTACGAGAGACGCAGCGACCAGCAGGGCGACCTGCGGGGCTTTGATCAATTCTTCGCGGTGACTTCCACTGCGCCGCTGCCCAGCACCGCCCAGCCGTTTCAGCTCATCCTGGGCCTTAGCAGCTATAGCCCTGTCTCTTCGCCCACTCTCTACTATTTCAACGCTGGCTGGTGGGTGACGGACAACATCACCATCGCCGAGAGGACGGATGGGCATATCATCGCCTGGATTGCCAGCCCTGGCAGCTATGGCGTTCTCGGCGAGGCAAATCATATCTACCTGCCGCTCGTCTATCGCAACTTTTGACGAGCGCCAACCGCAAACGCCAGGACGAGGCCAGCAAGCACAACGCAGGCGATGCTGGCCTCGCTCGCTGTTGCCTGCTGCGCCGGATTGCGACCGCCCGGCGTCAAGATGTTGACGCTGCCGACAGTCACCTCATCCCCGGACTGGCTCGCCGGCGGATCGACGATCCAGCCGCTGTCGCCGCGGTCGTTGCTGCCCTCGCCAACCCAGATCGCGCCGTCGTCAGCGCCCAGGCCGGCAAACGGCGCCTCGAACACGACGCCATCGCTCAGCACGCCGAAGGAGAACGGCGTCACCCGTGCCCCTTCGGCCACAAAATCGACCCCCACCTCCAGCCCGGCAGCGGGACCCGGCGCCAGCAGCACCAGGTTGTCGTTGTTGCGCCCGATGCCAAAGCCGGGATCGGTGGTCGTGTCCAGGTTGCCGTTGCCGACGTAAAAGAGCAGCCGTCTGTCCCGCGCGTCCAGGTCGTCCCGCCCAAACTGCGCCGCGTTGGCAGCCGTCTCGGTCGCCACGATCAGGATCGTCGTCCCCTCTGGCACCGCCGCCAGCGAGTCCAGCGACGGCAGGATCAGCGACCCCTCCGCCGTCCCCGTCCGCGTGTCGTTGTCGGTGAGGCGCCAGCCGCGCAGATCGACCCCGCCAGGGCGCATGACCCGCAGCTCGACCCAGTCCCCCTCGATGGGGCGGTTGCCGATAGAGGCGTAGGGTGTGCCGTTGTCGTTGATCCAGTATTCGGCGATGACGACGTCATTGGGCTGAACGGCGGCCTGTTCCGTCGCCGGGGCAAAGTGGGCCGTGAACGCCTGCGGCCCGCTCACAGTGACCGTCAGCAGCGTTGCCTGCCCCCCTGCCCCCCAGCCGGCAAAGGCATAGCCAGGAGCGGGGACGGCCACGGCCTCGACCGTCCCGCCCACAAAGCAACTTCCCTGCCAGGGCAGCGTCGGCAGGGGCGCGCCGTAGACGTAGACTGTCCCCGCCCCCCGCGGCTCGGCGTCAAAGGTCAGCGTGGCGATGCCCGGTAGCCCCAGCGCCGCCACAAGCTGCTCGCGCACCTGCTGCGGGCGCTGCTGCGCCCAACGGCGCAGCGCGGCGACGTTGTCCTCCCAGCGGGTCGGCGCGGCCCAGCGCGCCTCCTCGTAGCCGATGTCGGGGCGCAGTTGCGCCGCCAGCCGCTCGACCTGCGCCTCCATCGCCGCCGCCGAGAGCGTGGTATTGAGCAGCTCCTCCGCCCGCCGCAGGAAACGCGCGCGGTAGGCGGGGTTCTCCAGCAGTCCCTGGAGCAACAACGCCGTGTCCTCCGTGCCCCTCAGCAGCGCGCCGTCCCCCGCGCCCCAGTCGGGCCGCGTCCCCTGCCCTCCGTACAGCCAGAACCAGCGCCCGCCGCCCTGGCGCGAGCGGGCGGCGCTGAAGCGGTCGGCCGGCAGGCCAAAGTAGATCTGCAAAATGGCATAGTCGGTGAAATCCGCCACGTCCATCTGCGCCTCGACGACGGCAAAGCTGGCCTGGTCTGCCAGATCGTGGCTTGTCACCCAGTCGAGCAGAGCGTCCCAGCTCTGGCTGTCCCCCTCCTTCACATCCCCATCGCGGATCAGGTCGGCGGAACGGATGCCCAGGTTGTCCTCCAGGAAGAAACGGTCCAGCCGCTCGCTGAGGCGGTAGATGCCCCACGGCTCGCCGTTGATAAAGAGCAGCACCGGGCGGCCCTGCACAGCGGTCCGCCCCAGGCTGGCGGCGACCGTGGTGACGAGCGCGTCCTCCAGCAGCGTCCAGCGGCCCGAGCGGTCGCCGGCCTGCAGGAGCAGCCGCTTGTACGATTGCACGTCCTGGTAAGGGTGAGCGGAAAAGAGCGGCGTTTGCAGCCGCGCCAGGCCGTACTCGTTGCGGAAATAGAGCCGCCAGGAGAGCTTGTCCGGGCGCTCGCGCCGCCGGCCCTCGACGCGCAGGCCGGCGTCAGCCTCGACCAGCGTCCCGCCATCGACGTAGGTGATGTGCACCGGCCGCTCCCAATCGTCGCCGCGCTGCCAGGCATTGGCAGCGATGCCCCGTTCGGCGTCCCACAGGTCCAGCGGCTCGACGGCAAGCGAGAGCACCGGCAGCGCGCTCTCGACGCCGACGATGTACGACGTGCTGGCAACAGGGCCGGCCGCGCCGCCGAGGACCTCCCGCGCGCGGACGACGGTGACGCCGGGGAAAGCCGCGTCGATGAGCAGCGGCTGCTCGTAGAGCGTGCCCACGGTCAGCGTCGGCTCGTAGCCGCCGGTGGTGAAAATGACGTCGGCCGCCGGGTCGAACGGGCGGATTTCGACCCGCAGGCTCTGCTCGTAGCGGCCGCCCGGCGGCGCAAAGAGCGGGCCACTTGCCCCCTCCGGCGCGGGCGAGAGCCAGGCGCCCCTCTCCAGCTCCTGCGCCAGCCAGAAGACGGCGGCCAGAGCGGCCAGCAGCAGGAGCGGCAGCAGCGCCGCGCGGGGAGGCAGCGCGCGTTTCATCGTACCTCCAGCGGCCCCAGCAACACCCGCCGCTCGGCCAGCACAGCCCCCGCCGCGTCGCGCGCCACAACGCGATCACCGCTGACGGGGTCGTACAGGCCCACCGCCAGCAGGTAATCGCCGCGCGCGGCCGTCGCCGGCAGCTCCAGCACGTGCTCGTCGCGCACCGTCTCGCCCGGCTGCCAGGCGGTGGTGGGATAGGTCCAGCCGACCGGCACGCTGTCGGCCTGGGCCACGATCTCGCCGTCCGGCCCCAGCAGGTGGACAAAGACCTTGTAACCGAGCGGCACCGGGGCCAGGACGCGCCAGTAGAAGGCCAGGCGCAGCCGCTCACCTGGCGCGACGCGCGTCGGCGCGTCGTAGCCCAGCAGGGCGATCTCGCTGCCAAAGGTGAAGCTGAGCGGATGGTCAGGGGTGGGCAGCGCGGTGCTCACGGCCGGCGGGCAGTCGAGGGAGGCCAGCGTCGCTCCTTCCGCGCCGTCCTGCGTCGGCAGCGCCGCGCCGTTGGGGCGGTAGAGCGCGGCCTCCAGGCGGTACGTGCCGGGCGGTAGATCCGCTGGCGCAAGCAGCATCTGGCGGTCCTCCAACGGCGCGCCCACGTTCCACAGCGCCGTAGAAAGCCCGCCCGGCGTGACGCTTTCCGTCTGCGCCCAGACCTGTCCGCTGGCCGCATCGACCAGGCGCACAACGCGGCGCAGTGGCTCGTCCACGGGCGTTGCGGCGCGCCAGGTGAGGGTCAGGTAGAGCGGCTCGCCCGGCACGATGCGCCGGTTGCCCATGCGGCGGGCAAGCAGTGCGATGCGCCCGTCAAAGACTGCCGTGCTGCTGACTGTCTCGCCAGCGTCGAAGGGGGAGGGCTGGTAGCGCAGGACGAGCAGCGGCGTGGCGGCGTCGTAGGGGCTGGCGGCGCGGTAGACCTCACGCCAGCGTTCGACGAACGACGGCCGGGCGAGCATGCTCTGCCAGGCTGCGCTGCGCGGGACGATGAGATAGTCGGCCTGGTTTTGCTCCCCCGTGCTGATGCAGGCTCGCTCCCGCGTTTCACCGCCGAGGTCGCCGCCAGGCACCCAGACCCTCTGCGATCTCTGCGTGCTCTGCGGTAAAAAAGGAGATTCACACGGTTGCTCCTGCGGCAGCGTCTGGCGGCCGGTCAGGCAGGCCAGCATCGCCGGACGCTCCGTGGCGATGGTCTCTGTCGGCAGGCTGTTCTCTCGCAGCCACAGGGCAATCTCTTCGTACAGCCGCAGCCGCTCGACCGGGCGCAGACGCCAGTCCTGCCACAGCGCGCTGCCCTGCCAGACTATCAGCGCGACCAACGCGATCAGCAGCACGACGCGCCGCAGCGCCTCTCTGCGCTCGAAGGGCACCGCCAGCCACTCCAGGTCCGGCACGGCAGCGGCAAAGCCCGCCGCGACGGTCAGCTCCAGCGCCGCCAGCATCAGCGCCAGCCGGCTGGCATCTGCTCCCTGCAGGAGGCCCAGCAGGCCTTCAATGCCCCCTGCCAGCAGCGGCCCGGCGGCCAGGGAAGAGAGGGTGGGGCGGGCGTGAGGGCGGAGCCATGCGCGCAGCAGGAGCGGCAGGACGAGGGCCACGGCCAGGGGGCGGGTCAGGGCCAGCAGGAGCAGCGCCGCCAGCGCGGCCCCCAGGCACCGTCGCGCCGTCCACCAGGCGGTCAGGCCGGCCAGGCCCAGCGCCAGCGCCGCTTCCAGGCCCAACGCCTGTCCCTGCAGGGGATGGGTGACCAGCAGCAACATCGCCGCCAGGGCGAAGGTGGGGCGGCGCAGGGCCAGTCCCACAGCGGTCCAGGCCACGACGCCGGCCGCCCAGCCGAGCGCGCTGAGCGCCAGCGCCGTCGGCGGCAGCGGCAGGCGCAGCCAGGCGGCCAGCGCCAGGAGCAGCGTGTGCAGGGAAAGGTCGCCGCGCCAGCCCGCCCCTGCGACCAGGTCGCGCGCGGCGTTCATGGGGACGTAGGCCGCGTCGTTGGTCACCTGGCCCCACGCCGCCGCCACGACCAGGGGCAGCAGCAGGCCCACCGCCAGCAGCGCGCGCCGGTCGAGGCGCAGCCCTTCCGTCACCCCGCTCACGGCCCCTGTCCCTGGTACAGCGCCTCGACGTCCACTTCCGTCCCCCAGACGCGCGCGCCGTTCAGGTCGATCCAGCTCCCTGTCTGCACCAGGGTATGGCGGTCAGCAGGGGTATCGATAAAGGTGACGTCGCTGGCGCTGATTGTCGCCGGCCCGTAGGTCGGCTTTTTGATGTAGGCGACCAGGCCAGCGATGCCCGCGTTGACGATGGTGGCGTTCTCGACGGTGGCGTGGGAGAGGTCTTTGCTGACGACGGCGAAAGCGACGTTCTCGAAATAGACGTCGCGGGCGGTCAGCAGGCTGTTCTCCCCCACCGAGATGCCCTTGTCGCCGATGTCGAGGAAGCGGGCGCGCGTCACCTGCACCTGGCTGCCGCTGACGTCGACGCCGTCGCCGCCGGTGTGGTGAAAGACGCACTCTTCGACCGTGCCGTTGGCAAAGTCGGCGTCGAAGGCATCGGCGGCGGCGGGGCCAAACTCGGAGCTGCGAAAGGCAAAGTCGGCGCGCACGACGTTGATGGCGTCCTCGCCAGGGCTGTCGAGGATGCGGCAATGATCGAGGGCGATGGGACTCTGGTAAAAGGTCACTCCGCCGGTGAGCGTCCAGCCGTTGCGGTCGACGGGGGCGGCGCGCTCGACGGTGACGTAGCGCCAGGTCGACGGCGCGCCGGCCTGCAAGACGATGACGCCGCGCCACTGCTCGCCGAGGGGCCGCAGGGCGATGGGCGCGTCTTCGCCGCCAGCGAAATCGAGCGGACCTCGCGCAAGCAGGAAATGGTCCGCGCCGAAGAGGAGCGTCGTGCCGGCCTCCAGACGCAGCCCGAATCCCTCCGGCAGGATCAGGTCACCCGTCACCTCCCACGTCCCCGGGGGGACGGACAGCATCGCCTGACCCTCGACGGGCTGGAGGAAGGGGTTTTGCGCCAGCGCCTCCTCCAGCGTGGGCGTTGGCGGCAGCGGACCGTCTGTCAGCACGGGCGGGTAGGCCGGCGCGACGGTCTCGGTGTGGGTGTCGTTCATCCCCCACAACTGCGTGACGAGAGCCAGGGCGGGCAGGTTGGCGCTCTCGTCCAGGCCCAGCCCGGCGCGCGGAATGCGCAGCCTGGTATAGGGTAGGAAAGTGGCCTCGTCGTCCAGCGCGCGCAGGACCAGCGCCTCTGGCGCGGCGGGCGGCGACGGGACGACCAGGCTGGCCGATTCGGGGGCGGCCCAAGCGGCGCGCGCCGGCAGCAGCGCGCCGTTTACCTGAATCCCCACGATCTCCAGCGGCAGGTCGAGCAGGTTGCCCACCTCGATCTCGACCGTCTCATCCGTAGCCCGGCGGACGTGGGCGTAGACCGTGCGGTAGGGGTCGATCATCTGCCGCAGCAGCCCCTGGCGACGGCGCAGCTCGTCCCACGGCGGCGTCAGGTGGCGCTGGTCGAACTCGGGCAGGAGGGCGGCGCGCAGGGCATCGTACTGGGGGCCCAGTTCGGCCTCCAGTGCGTCGACGTAGCCGGGCTGGGAAAACTCGTCCAGCGCGCGCACATAGGCCGCCTGCAGCTCGGGGGAGTGGTAGAAGGGGTCGTAATGAAAATCCTGGCGCAGTCCGACCATGTTCGGATCCAGGTAATCGGGCAGCGGCTGAGCGTCAAAGACCAGGGGTTCCAGGCGGGCGGTGATGGGGTTGTAGTAGTAGCGCAGGTTGTGCCAGATGAGGGCGTGTTCGCTGTTCCACAGGTCGCTGAGGGCCAGGAAGCGGCCCATCAGCTCCAGGTCGAACACCTCTCCGGCTTCTCGTTCGCCCGTCCACAGGCCGCGCAGCAGGCCCACGGCGGCGTCGCGTTGGGCGGAGAGCGCCGGGTCGCGCGAGATGCGCCCTGTCTGGAACTCGTCGATCAGGTAGAAACGCTCGATGCTGGGCGGCATGGTCTGGTCGTCGTAAAAGGCGCGGTACTCCCACAGCAGGTCTTCGCTGTAGCGCAGGATCAGCCCTTCACGGCGCTCCTGGGACTCGAACAGCTCACGGGCGAAGGACTCTTCCAGCGCATAGATGCCCATGTACTGGCCATTGAGGACGACGTGGAGGAAGTGATAGCGCACGGTCAGCACCCCTTCGCGGCGCAGGTTCGCCAGGTAGGCCCATTCGTTCAAGAAACCGCGCGTCGAGGGGTCCTGCAGGGCGAACTGGCGCATGCCGAGGATGCCCTCCTCCCCCCTCACCCTGACGCGGAAGGACCACTTTTCGTAGGCAAAGTGGTCGCTCCAGTCGCCCTTGAGGCGCACTTCGACGGGGATCTCGGCGCCGCGAAAACGGATGGTCGCCGGCACATAGTCGGCGTCGCTGGCCAGGAGGATGCCCAACTCCAGCGCCTCCTCCCGTTTGGCCGCGATGCGGGCCAGGTCGTGGGGGGCGATGTCCAGATAGAGCGTCTCCAGCGTGTCCCCGCTCTCGCTGGAGGTCGCGGTGGGCGTGGGCGGCGGCGTGGGCGAGGGGGCGATGGGGGAGGGAGGGATGGGTGTGGGGTGGGAGGCGGGCGGGGTCAGGAGCAGCCAGGCCGCCAGGAAGCCTGCGCCAAAGGCAAGGAGCAACAGGGTCAGCAGCAGCGGCGGGGAGAGGCGGCGCGCGCTCATGGCAGATCGACTCCGTCGAAATCGGGGCCGGCGAGCAGCCCCTGGACGTACTTGGAGTGGCGGTCGGGCCGCAGAGGGAAAGAGGCCAGGGCATCGCTCAGGCGGCGGGCAGCGGCCGGCTCTGCTTTGAGCTCGATGACCGTGCGTTCGCTCAGCGGCGCCGGACGGCGCAGGTTGGGCCGGACGGCCAGGCGCTGGTTGTAGGCGCGCAGGTCGCTGTCGATGGTCAGGCGCATCGTGCCGTCGGCGCTGACATAGTAGGCGCGCTGGTAGCAGTTGATCAGCACCGGCTCGGGAAACTGGCCCAGCCAGAGGGCGGCCTGTTTGTTGGCGGCGGCGCGCAGGCGCTCGACGAGCTCCGCCCAGGTGAGCGCCGTCAGGTCGAGCGTGCCGTCAAAGAACCAGAACTCTTTCCAACCCACGCGGCCTTCTTTGTGCTTGCGCTCCATCTGCGCGCCACGGACCGTTTCCAGGTGCGGCCCGTACCAGCGCAGCCGCAGCTTGTCGCGCTCCCCTGTGCCACCCAGGTTGTCATTGAGACTCTGGCAGTCGATGGTATCAAAGTAGATGTTGTTGACCTGGCGCGGCGGGAAGGACACCCGCCAGTGCGCCGGGTGCAGGCGCACCCACGCTTCGACGGCCGCCAACTGCTGCGGCGGGCAGGGGATTTTGATTTCGTAGCGGGGCAATTCAGTGCTCATCAGGGTTGCAGGGACAGCTCGTCATAGCGCACGGCGACAGCGATGTGCTGCTCAGGAAAGCCCCACAGCCGGGCAATGACGTGGAGTGGGGGGGAGGCAGCCATCGCCGGCAGCTCTGTCTGCTCCACCCGCAGGTGGACCGTGGCGGCAGCGCGCAGGACGACCCCCTCCGCGCCGTCGACCAGCATCGCGCGGTCGGCCTGGTCCACCCAGGCCGGGTCGAGTGGCAGATAGACGCTCTCCTCGACATCCAGGCCGGCGACCTCGACCGGGAAGGGCTGGGTGTTGGAAAGGACCAGGACGAGCGCGGTCGGTTCGCTTTGCAGGTATGCCAGCAGCGGCTGCGTCGGCGCGACCATGCGGCGCATCGCTGTCTGGTGCGCCTCCAGCGCGGCCCACGGCAACTCGAGGCGGCCCAGGTCGCTGCCCAGCGCCTGTCGCAGCGCCTCCGTCTGCGCTGCCAGGTCGTCGCGCAAACGGGCCAGCGAGTCGGGCGAGCTGAAGGCGGCCAGGGCGCGCGCCCAGGCGGCCTGTAATGGCGGATCGTCGAGCAGCGCGGCGGGGAGGGGGGCGGCCGGGCCTGGCCGCGCCGCCGTTCCCAGCGGCTCGAACAGAGCGCGCTGAGGGTCATAGACCAGGCGCAACGTGCGCCAGTCCGGCGCGACAGTCCCCTGCCAGAGTGCGGTCAGGGCCAGAAAATCGGCCATCTGCTCGACGTCGAAGGCGGCGGACGGCGCGACCTGACCGGCGCGCAGCGCGCGCGCCCGTTCCAGCGCCTGCCAGCAGAGGAGGGCGTCCTGGGCAGGGGGGGCGGGGCCGCAATCGACGGCGACCTCGGCATAGGCAAAGCCGTCACCGGGCAGCAATGCCCCCTGGCGAACGAAAGCCTGCCAGTAAGCCGTCGCGTCGAAAGAGATGACGGGGCGGGCGGGGCTGCCGGCGGGCACTTCTTCCAGCGCATAGGCCCCCCAGGGGCTGCCGTTGACCAGGAGGCGGACGAACTCGTAGCGCGGCGTGGGCAGGCCAGCGCGGCGCAGCGTCTCCAGATAGCCCCAATTCGCCAGCGCCGTCTCGTTGGCGGGGATGAGGACAAAGCGGCGCAAGCCGAACGGCGCGTCGCCGCTCTCCACGGTCACCGCGAACGGCCAGCTTGGGCTGGCCAGCATCTCGGCGTGGCCCTCCAGCAGGCGCATGGTGATGGCGGCAGAGCCGTCGGCGTGGGCGAGGGTGGCCGGGTAGGTCGTGCCGTCGGGGTCGACAAGAGCGCCCAGTTGCAGCGCGTCAGCGCGCTGCTCCGCCAGAAGGCGGTAATCCCTGAAGCGCAGGTCGAGGCGCAGCGTGGGCAGGTCGGAGCGGTGCAGCAGCGCGCCGACGGCAAAGGCCGGGTCCGCGGCGAACTCGACCAGCGGGCGGTGCCAGCCCTGCTGGTGGATCAGAAAGCCCATTGCCAGCGCCAGCAACAGCAGGCCGACCGTGAGCCAGCGATTGAGCCGTGAACGGCTGTGCCTCTTTGGGGGTGAGGCATAACTTTCCTGGCGGGTGATTCTCACTCATCCTCCCAGCGCCTGCTCCTGCTGGAGGAAGCTGATCTCAGAGACGGTAAAGTTGCGTCTGAGGTCGTCGACCAGCTCGTTGAGCGCGCGGGGACTGGGGGTCTGGACCAGGTAGGTGAGCTGCAGCGTGCCGTCGCGGCTGTCGAGGCGGCGAAAGTCGACCACGTCGAGGTGTTCCAGCAGGCGGTCGTTGACGCGGGTGAAGAGGGCTTCCTGTCCCTCCGCTTCTTCCAGCAGCAGGTTGAGATAGAGGTTGTGGGCGGGCGGGCGGCGGCGCAGCGCCACGCGCAGCGCCATCACCGCGATGATGGCCAGCACGCCGACAACAGCCGCCCAGCGCTGGTCGGCGCCGACCCCCAGGCCGATGGCGATGGCGATGAAGAGAAAGAGCAGCTCTTCCGGTTCCTTGATCGCCGTGCGGAAGCGGACGATGGACAGCGCGCCCACCAGCCCCAGCGAGAGGGCCAGCGACGATTTGACGATCGAGATGACGAGCGCAGTGGTCAGGGTAAGGACGGGCAGTAGCTGGGCGAACTTGCGGCGGTTGGAGAGAGACTGCCCATAGTGTTCATAGTACCAGGCGACCAGCAGCGAGAGGATCAGGCCAACCGCCAGGTTGAGCACCAGGCTGCCCAGCGCCAGCGGCGTGAATGCAGTTCCGTTCCCCATCAACGAACCTCCTGCCAGGGGTGTACCCTGAGCGGACCATCATACCACGGTTGAGGGAGAGGGTCAAATCTTGCCCGAAGGTCACTGCTCAGGCAAAACAGGTTTCACCAAGTCACCAGGGTGGTAGAAGACACGAATGCTTCCCAAAACAGAGCTCTCCTCACTTGACAATCGCCCTCTCTGTGGTACGATGTAGCGTCTGGCGGCCCAGATGTGGGGTCTGGGAACGATATTCCCCCTACAGGTGGGGGATGGAGGGGCATGTCACCGATATTCCAAGTCCGGGTCTGCCGACGCGGACCGGCCGATGGGCAGGCCGATGAGCTGCTGGCCCAGATCGCTCGCCTGGGCTGCGAGGAGATCCGGCAGGTGTCGGTCAGCCGCCTCTACTTCCTGCGCGGCTCGCTTTCCCCCTCGACCCTCGAACAACTGGTGCACGCTCTGTTGTGCGACCCCATCGTCGAGGACGCCACATGGCAGGCGCTGGACGAGCCTTCTGCGCTTCGGGTGACTTCGCCCACAATCGAGGTCGGCTTCCTGCCCGGCGTCACCGACCCCACCGCCGCCCACCTGCTGCAGCGGGCGCGCCTGCTGGGCATCGGCGCGCTCGAAGCGGCGGCCACCGCCACCCAATACACCTTCGATGGCAATCCCACTGACGACGAGCTGCACCGCATCGCCCGCGAGATCCTCTGCAACCCGGTCATCCAGCGCTACGCGCTGGGCCCGCTGCCGCCCGAGTTCGTGCCCCAGGCCGAACCGGACGATCAGGTGGCAACGATCCCCCTGCGCGACCTGGACGACGCGCAGTTGGCCCGCCTGAGCCGCGAGCGGGTGCTCTTCCTGTCGCCGGACGAGATGCGCGCCGTCCAGGCCCACTTCCAGCGCCTGGGCCGCGACCCGACCGACGCCGAGCTGGAGACGCTGGCCCAGACCTGGTCGGAGCACTGTCTGCACAAGACCTTCAGGGCCGACATTGACTACACCGACCACAGCGCGCCCACTCCGCGCCGCACGACGATCCCGGGCCTGCTCAAGACCTGCCTGCAGGCGGCGACCGGGCGACTGAACCGCCCCTGGGTTCGCTCGGCGTTCGTGGACAACGCCGGCGTCATCGCCTTCGACGAGCAGTTCGAGATCGCCTTCAAAGTCGAAACCCACAACCACCCCTCGGCGCTGGAGCCGTTCGGCGGGGCCAACACCGGCGTCGGCGGCGTTATCCGCGATGTGATCGGCGTTTCCGCCCGACCCATCGCCAATACCGATGTCCTCTGCTTCGCCCCCCTCGACCTGCCCGCCGACCAGGTGCCGGACGGCACGCTCCACCCCGCCCGCATCGCCCGCGGCGTCGTCGCCGGCATCGAGGACTATGGCAACAAGATGGGCATCCCCACCGTCTCCGGGGCGATCCTCTACGACCCCGACTATGTGGCTAACCCGCTGGTCTTTTGCGGCTGCGTCGGCATCGCCCGCCAGGGCCAGCACCGCCGCCAGCCCCGCGTGGGCGACCTGTGCGTGGTGCTGGGAGGGCGCACCGGCCGCGATGGCCTGCACGGGGCCACCTTCTCCTCGGCAGAGCTGACCCACGAGACCGGCCAGACCGTCGGCAGCGTGGTGCAGATTGGCGACCCGATCACCGAAAAGGCGGTCCTGGAAGCAGTGATGCAGGCCCGCGACGAGGGGCTTTACGACGCGATCACCGACTGCGGCGCGGGCGGCCTCTCCTCGGCCATCGGCGAGATGGGGAAGGACATCGGCGTCCGCGTGGAGCTGCAGGATGTGCCGCTCAAGTATCCGGGGCTGCGCCCGTGGGAAATCTGGCTCTCCGAGGCGCAGGAGCGCATGGTCGTCGCCGTGCCGGAGGAGAACCTGGCTCGCCTGGGCCAGATCTGCGAGACCCTGGATGTCGAGTGGACGGTCGTGGGGCGCTTCACCGGCGACGGGCGGCTGCGCGTGGAGCATCGCGGCCGGCCCGTGGTGGACCTGGCCATGGACTTTGTCCACCACGGCTGTCCGCGCCTGACGCTGCGGGCTGAGTGGACGCCGCCCGACTGGCCTGCGCCGTCCATCCCGCCCCAGGCCGACTACACGCCCACGCTGCTGCGGCTGCTGGCCCATCCCGACGTCGCCAGCAAGGAAGCGGTCATCCGCCGCTACGACCACGAGGTGCAGGGGGCCACGCTGGTCAAGCCGCTGGTGGGCGTCGCCGGCGACGGCCCGTCCGACGCCGCCGTGCTGCGCCCGCTGGTGACCGCCGGCTGGCGCGGCCTGGCGCTGGGTTGCGGCATCAACCCCCACTACGGCCGCCTCGACCCCTACGCCATGGCCTGGGCCGTGGTGGACGAGGCGATCCGCAACGTCGTCTGCGTGGGCGCTGACCCCGACCGGATCGCCCTGCTGGACAATTTCTGCTGGGGCAACCCGGCCCTGCCCGACCGCCTGGGTGGGCTGGTGCGCGCCGTGCAGGGCTGCCACGACGCCGCCCTGGCCTACGGCGCCCCCTTCATCTCCGGCAAGGACAGCCTGAACAACGAGTACACGGACGCCCAGGGGAAGCGGCGGGCCATCCCGCCGACCCTGTTGATCTCCTCGCTGGGCATCGTGCCGGACGTGCGCCAGGCGGTGACGATGGACCTGAAAGCGGCGGGCAACCGTGTCTACCTGCTCGGCGAGACCCGCGCCGAGCTGGGCGGCTCGCTCTACCACCGCCTGCACGGGGCACCGGGCGGCGTTCCCCCGGCCCCCCAGCCCGACGGCCCCGCGACGATGGCCGCGCTCCATCGGGCGATCCGCCAGGGGCTGGTGCGCGCCGTCCACGACCTCTCCGAGGGCGGGCTGGCGGTTTCCGCTGCCGAGATGGTCATTGCCGGACGCCTGGGCCTCGACCTGAGCCTGGCCTCGCAGCCGGGGGGCGGCGATCTGGACGACGCGGCGGCGCTGTTTGCCGAGAGCAGCGCCCGCTTCCTGGTCGAGGTGCCGCCCGAATCTTCGGCAGCGTTCGAACGCGCCCTGGCCGGGCGGCCCTGCGCCTGCCTCGGCCAGGTTGCCGCCGAGCCGCTGCTGCGCATCCGCGGCCTGGCGGGGCAGGTCGTCGTCGAGTGCGACGTCCAGGCCCTGCGCCGCGCCTGGCAGTCGGCGCAGATTGTGTGAGGAGCGCCGCATTGAAGCCGCAAGTCCTGATCCTCCAGGCCACCGGCACCAACCGCGACGCCGAGACCGCCCGCGCCGTCGAGCTGGCGGGCGGGCAGCCGCTCGTCATGCACGTCAACCAACTGCGCGGCGACCCGGCCCGGCTGCACGATTTCCAGATGCTCGTCCTCCCCGGCGGCTTTTCGTACGGCGACGCCCTGGGCGCCGGGCGGCTGCTCGCCGCCGACCTGCGCTGGCTGTTCCACGAGCCGCTGGCCCGCTTCGTGGAGGCGGGCAGGCCGGTGCTGGGCATCTGCAACGGCTTCCAGGCGCTGGTCAAGAGCGGCTGGCTGCCCGGCCCGCCGGACGGCGAGCCGCAGGTCACGCTGACCCACAACGCCTCCAACCGCTTCGAGTGTCGCTGGGTCTGGCTGCAGCCGAACCCGGCCAGCCCGTGCGTCTTCACCCGCGGCCTGCGCGAGCCGATCCACTGTCCGGTAGCCCACGGCGAGGGCTGCTTCGTCGCCCGCGACGCGGCGACGCTGGCCTGGCTCCAGTCCCGCCATCTCGTCGCCTTCACCTACGTCGCCGCCGACGGCGGCCCCGCTGCCTACCCGGCCAACCCCAACGGTTCGCTCGCCGACATCGCTGGCATCTGCAACGAGCAGGGCACCGTCTTTGGCCTGATGCCCCACCCGGAAGACCACGTTGTGGCCTGGCAGCACCCGCGCTGGACGCGCGGCGAGGGCGGCAACCTGGGCCTGGCGCTCTTTGAGCAGGGCGTGCGCTACGCCGCAGAGAAGGATGTGGGGTGACAGGAGATCCATGCTTGACAAGACCATCCTGAGACAGCACATTCCCGATGCCATTCGCCAGGTCCAGGCCGACTGGCCCTATCCGCGCCAGAGTGGCAAGGTGCGCGAGGCGTTCCTGCTGCCCGACGGGCGTCGCCTGCTGGTGACCACCGACCGCCTCTCCGCCTTCGACCGCGTGCTGACGGCCGTGCCCTTCAAGGGCCAGGTGCTCAATCAGTTGAGCGCATTCTGGTTCCGCCAGACCGCCGACATCATCCCCAATCATCTGCTGGAACTGCCTGATCCCAACGCCAGCCTGGTGTGCGACTGCCAGCCGCTGCCGGTGGAGGTGATCGTGCGCGGCTACATCACCGGCGTCACCAGCACCTCGCTCTGGACGCTCTACGCCGCCGGCGAGCGGACGATCTACGGCTGCACTTTCCCCGACGGGTTGCGCAAGAACGACCGCCTGCCCCAGCCGGTGATCACCCCCACGACCAAAGCCGGCCCCGGCGAGCACGACCGGCGGCTGACCGTCGCCGAGGTGGTCGAGCAAGGCTGGCTGGACGCGCCGACCTGGGAAGCGGTGCAGGCGGCGGCGCTGGCGCTCTTCGCCCGCGGACAGGCCGTCGCTGAAGCGGCTGGCTTTGTCCTGGTGGATACCAAGTACGAGTTTGGCCGCGCTGCCGACGGGACGCTGATGCTGATTGACGAGGTGCACACGCCCGATTCCAGCCGCTTCTGGCGCGCCGACAGCGCTGCCGAGGCCGAGCCTGACCCGTGGGACAAGGAGTACCTGCGCCTGTGGTACGCCGCCCAGGGCTATCGCGGCGACGGCCCCCCGCCGGACGTGCCGGAAGAGGTGATCGTCGAACTGGCCTGGCGCTACGTGAGCCTGTACGAAGGCCTCACCGGCGCCCGCTTCGAGCCGGCCGGGTATCCGGCGGACGGTCGCCTGGAGCGTTTGCTCGCCCATTACGCAGCCCAGGGTTCTGGCGTGCGGGCTTCAGCCCGTGCCCAGGCAGCCTGAAGGCTGCACTCCGTCATAGCTTGAGGATGGAGAGAGACATGGTCGTCATCATTCTGGGTTCACCCGCCGACCGCGAGTTCTCCGCGCAGATCGCGGCGGCGCTGCGGGAATTGGGCATTCCCTCGGAAACCCGCATCGCCTCGGCGCACAAGACGCCCCACCACCTGCTGGACATGCTGGCGCAGTACGAGTCGAGCGGGCGGCCGCTGGTCTACATCACCGTCGCCGGGCGCAGCAACGCCCTCAGCGGGCTGGTGGACGCGGCGGTGAGCGGGCCGGTCATCGCCTGCCCGCCGTACAGCCAGGCGTTCGGCGGAGCGGATGTCTTCTCCTCGCTGCGCCTCCCGTCGGGCGTGGCCCCGGCGCTCGTCCTGGAGCCGGGCAACGCTGCCCTGTTGGCGGCCAAGATGCTCGCCCTGTCCGACCCCGCGCTGCGCCAGCGGGTGGCGGGCGTCCAGGCGGCGCAGCGCCAACGGTTGATCGAAGCCGATGCGGAGCGCAGTTCGCAAACGGCGCTCAAATGAAACCGCTCGATCTGCTGATGACATGCTTCGTGTCTTTCGTGGTAACTGCTCACCGTGGGCACCTTCCGCATAGCGTAGCACGTTTTCCTCTACCACGAAGGACACAAAGGACACGAAAGTTGAACCCATCAAGGTTGTTTTTGTACCCTTTGTGTACTTGGTGGTGAGCAGTTAGCCTTCGTGGTGTAACCCCTTCTTGTGGAGGAGGCACTCCATGCTCGTGGCGGAACATCTCAGGGAATCCTGCGGCGTCTGCGGCATCTACAGCCCGGAGGAGAACGCTGCCCGGCTGGCCTTCTTCGCCCTCTACGCGCTGCAGCATCGCGGGCAGGAGAGCGCCGGCATCGCCACCAGCGACGGCCACCGCGCCTATGTCCACAAGGCCCTCGGCCTGGTCTCGCAGGTCTTTAACGAGGACAATCTGCGCATCCTGCCTGGCTGCCTGAGCATCGGTCACACCCGCTACTCCACCACCGGCACGCAGCTCCTGACCAACGCGCAGCCCTTCCTGATCGAAACGGCCCTCGGCCCGTTGGGCGTGGCCCACAACGGCAATCTGACCAACGCGCCTGAACTGCGCCGCGACCTGCTCCAGCGCGGGGTGGGACTCACGTCTTCGTCCGACAGCGAGGTGATCATCCAGATGCTGGCCGGCGCGCGCGGAGCGACGCTGGCGGAGCGCATCGCCGCCTTTATGCAGCAAGCCCAGGGGGCCTACTCGCTGACCCTCCTCACCCGCGACGCGATCTATGCCGTGCGCGATCCCTGGGGCTTCCGTCCGCTCTGCCTGGGCACCGTCAACGGCGGCGGCTGGATCGTGGCGTCCGAGACCTGCGCCCTGGGCACCATCGGGGCCGCGTTTCTGCGCGAAGTGCAGCCCGGCGAGATCGTCCGGCTGGACGCGCAGGGGCTGACCTCGTGGCAGGGGATGACCGCTCACCCGTCGGCGCTGTGCATCTTTGAGTACATCTACTTCTCCCGCCCCGACTCGCTGCTGGAGGGGCGCTCGGTGCACCACGTGCGCCGTCACCTGGGCGCCCGCCTGGCCGACGAGCAGCCGGTGGACGCCGACATGGTCATTGGCGTGCCCGACTCGGCCACCGCCCACGCCATCGGCTACGCCAACCGCTCGGGCATCCCCTTCGGCGAGGGGCTGATCAAGAACCGCTACATCGGACGCACTTTCATCCAGCCGGACGACCGGCTGCGGCGGCTGGGGGTGGCGCTCAAGTACAACGCGCTGCCTGACCTGCGCGGCAAGCGCATCGTCCTGGTGGACGACTCGATCGTGCGCGGCAACACCAGCCGTCCGCTGGTCGCCCTGCTGCGGCAGGCAGGGGCGAACGAGGTGCACATGCGCGTCGCCTCGCCGCCGATCTGTCATCCCTGTTTTATGGGCGTGGACATGGCCAAGCGCCAGGAGCTGATCGCCGCCCGCATGGACATCGAGGGGATCGCCGCGCAGTTGCAGGTGGACAGCCTGGGCTATCTGTCATTGGAGGGGTTGCTCGACATCGTCGAGAGCACGGCCGAGACCCACTGCACCGCCTGCTTCACCGGCGTCTACCCGCTGGCGGTGGACGTGGCGGGCGGCAAGCGAATGTTCGAGGCATAGGAGGTGAGCACGTGCGCGTCCTGATCGTCGGTTCGGGTGGGCGGGAGCACGCCCTGGCCTGGAAGCTGGCTCGCTCGCCGCGATTGGAGCGGCTCTACGCAGCGCCGGGCAACGGCGGCACCGCCGATGTTGCCCACAACGTCCCCATCGCCGCCGACGACGTCGCCGGGCTGGTCGCTTTCGCCCGGCGGGAGGCCATTGACCTGACCGTCGTCGGACCGGAGGCGCCGTTGGTGGCCGGCCTGGTGGACGCGCTGGCGGCGGTCGGCCTGGCCGCCTTTGGCCCGAGCGCCGCCGCCGCCCGCCTGGAAGGCTCGAAGGCCTTTGCCAGGCGTTTCATGATCGAAGAGGGCATCCCCACGGTGCCGGCGGCGATCTTCCGCGACGCCGACGCCGCGCTGGCCTACCTGCGTCAGCAGGAGCCGCCGCTGGTCGTCAAGGCCAGCGGACTGGCAGCGGGCAAGGGCGTGCTGATGTGCGACACGTTGGAGGAAGCCGAGGCTGCCGTGCGTCGGATGCTCGTGCAGCGGGAGTTCGGTGCGGCGGGCGAGCAGGTGTTGATCGAGGAGCGCCTGACGGGCCAGGAGGTCTCGCTGCTGGCGCTCAGCGACGGGCAGACGGTACTTCCGCTGCTGCCGGCGCAGGACTATAAGCGGGCGCTGGATGGCGACCGCGGCCCCAACACCGGCGGCATGGGCGGCTATGCGCCGTCGCCCCACCTGACGCCGGCGCTGGTGGACGAGATCGTTGCCCGCGTGCTCCGCCCGGCGGTGGACGGCATGCGGCGGCGAGGCACGCCCTACCGCGGCGTGCTCTACGCCGGGCTGATGCTCACCGCCCACGGGCCGCGCGTGCTGGAGTTCAACTGTCGCTTCGGCGACCCCGAAACGCAAATGTTGCTGCCGCTGCTGGAGAGCGACCTGTTGGAGGCGCTGCTGGCCTGTGTCCAGGGCCGCCTGGCCGAGACGAGCCTGCGCTGGCGGCCCGGCTACAACGTGGGCGTGGTGCTGGCGTCGTCGGGCTACCCCGGCGCATACGAGAAGGGCCAGCCGATCGAGGGCCTGGAACAGGCCGCCGAGATCGCCGACGTCATCTTCCACGCCGGGACGGCCCGCCAGGGCGGCCAGCTTGTGACGGCGGGCGGGCGGGTGCTGGTTGTCAACGCCGTGGCGCCGACGCTGGCCGAGGCGCGGGCGCGCGCCTACGCGGCGGTCGAGCGGATCCGCTTCGCGGGCATGCAGTTCCGCCGCGACATCGCCCAAGGGGTGGCGGAGCCGGCGGCGGCTGTCGCCCCGGCTGTGAGCGCCTACGCCCAGGCCGGGGTGGACATTGACGCTGGCGAGCGGGCGGTGCGGCTGATGAAGGCGGCGCTGGAGCGCACCTTCACCAGCGCAGTGTTGAGCGGGGTCGGCTCTTTCGGCGGCCTGTTTTCCCTGGAGGAGCTGTGTCGGGCGCATGACGTGGTGCTGGTCGCCACCACCGACGGCGTCGGCACCAAGACGCTGATCGCCCAGGCGCTGGGCCGCTTCGCCTCCGTCGGCCACGACATCGTCAACCACTGCGTCAACGACATCCTGGTGCAGGGCGCCCGCCCCCTATTTTTCCTCGACTATATCGCCAGCGCCAGGCTCGACCCGGCGCAGGTGGCCGAGGTGGTGAGCGGCTGCGCCGAGGCCTGCCGGGCGGTTGGCTGCGCGCTCATCGGCGGGGAGACCGCCGAGATGCCCGGCGTCTACCATTCCGACGCCTTCGACTTGGCCGGCACGATGGTCGGGTGGGTGGAGCGGCAGGCGATCATCGACGGTCGCTCGTTGCAGGCCGGCGATGTCTGCGTGGGATTGCCTTCTTCGGGCCTGCACACCAACGGCTTCTCGCTGGCGCGGCGCGTCTTTGCCGGCGTGCCGTGGGAGACGCAATTCCCGGAACTGGATAAGCCCCTGGGAGAGGTGTTGCTTACCCCTCATCGGCCGTATCTGGCCGAGGTGGAGGCGCTGTGGCGGGCCGGTGTGCGCATCAAGGCCATGGCCCACATCACCGGCGGCGGCTTTTTCGAGAACCTGCCGCGGGTGATGCCCGAACACCTCGGCGTGCGGCTGGACACGGCTGCCTGGCAACCGCCGCCCATCTTTCGGCTCATCCAGGCCCGTGGGCGGGTCGCTCCGCGGGAGATGTACCGCGTTTTCAACATGGGCATCGGCCTGGTGCTGATGGTGTCGGCGCAGGAGGTGGCGAAGGTCATGAGCACGCTGGCCGAAGCGGTAGTCATCGGCGAGGTCGTTGAACGGGCCGCTGGCGAGCCACGGGTGAAGATGAGGGGAGCCACAGATTACACAGACGCCTCTGATCAATCTGTGTAATCTGTGGCCAGAAAAAACCATGACACGTATCGCAGTTCTGGCTTCTGGACACGGTTCCAACTTCCAGGCCATCCTGGATGCGGTGGAGGAGGGGCGGCTGCCCGGCGTGGAGGTGGCGTTGCTGGTGGTCAACCGCCAGGAGGCCTACGCCATCCGGCGGGCCATCGCCCACGGCGTGCCGCTGGTCTACTTCCCGCTGCTGCCGTTTCGCCGCGCCGGGCGCCCGCGCAGCGAGTACGACGCCGCCCTGGCCGCCATCGTCAAGAGTTTCGACGTCGAGTGGGTGGTGCTGGCCGGCTGGATGCACGTCCTCAGCGACGCCTTCATCCGCGCCTTCCCCGCCCGCATCGTCAACCTGCACCCGGCCCTGCCGGGCTGCTTTCCGGGCACCCAGGCGATTCAGCGGGCCTACGAAGCGTTCCGGCGGGGCGAGATCGCCCATACCGGCGTCATGGTGCACCTGGTGCCGGACGAGGGGGTTGACGTGGGGCCAGTCGTATTGCAGGAAAGGGTGCCCATCTACCCCGACGACAGCCTGGACGATCTGGAAGGGCGCATTCACGCCGTGGAGCATCGGCTGCTGGTCGACGCCCTGCGGCAATTGCTCGACGAGGCGTAACCTATTCTCTGCCTGGTCTGATGCCGCCCCTCCTGACCCCCTCCCCTCTCCCGCGTGCAGGAGGGTGCTTAAAAATATCTCACCGCAGAGCACGCAGGGGACGCGGAGGAATCATCAAAAAACTCGGCGGTCTCTGCGGTGCAAGCTGGGACTTTTTCAGCACCCTCTGCGGGAGAGGGGAGGGGTGAGGGAGTCTCACAGGAGGTGTTTCCGATGGTCAATATCGTGCGCCAGATTGACGATTGGGTGTCCATTCGCCGCGTGCTGGTCAGCGTGTCGGACAAGCGTGGGCTGGACGTGCTCATCGCGGGGTTGGTGGCGGTCAATCCGGGCATCCACTTCTACTCCACCGGCGGCACCTACGCCGTCATCGCCGGCATCCTGGGCGCGGCGGGGGCGCAGCGCCACCTGTCCCAGGTTTCCGACTACACCGGACAGCCGGAGACGCAGGGGGGGCTGGTCAAGACGCTCGATTTCAAGATCTATCTCGGCCTGCTGACCGAAACCTACAACGCGGCGCACCAGGCCGACCTGGCGCGCACGGGGGCCGTGGCGCTGGACATGGTCGTGGTCAATCTCTACCCCTTCGAGGCGACGGTGGCGCGCCAAGGGGTGACGGTGGAGGAGGCCCGCGCCCACATCGACATCGGCGGGCCGTGTATGCTGCGCGCGGCGGCCAAGAATTACCTGCGCGTCGCCGCCGTCGCCGACGTGGACGATTATCCCTGGCTGCTGGCGGCCTTGCGCAAGAACGACGGCCGCCTGAGCCTGGCGCACCGCTTCGCGCTGGCGCAAAAGGCCTTCGCCCATACTGCCCGCTACGACGCGGCCATCGCCGACTACCTGGCCAGCCAGTCAGCGGATGAGGTCGGCAGCGCGTACATCCTGATCAACGGAGGGTAAAGAGATGGAATCCCCGCTCACTCAGGCCTACCACACCATCGTGGCCGAGCACTTCCCGTCGCGCATCGAGATCGCCTTTGTCTTCGACGACCGGCGGACGACGCTGGTGTACGAGAAAACCACCTGGGAGGTCAACGGCCTGCGTCAGGGGTTACGCTATGGCGAGAATCCGGGGCAGGAGGCGGCGCTGTACCGGCTGGTCAACGGCCACCTGGTCCTGGGCCAGGTCGAAACCATCGTGCCGGGGAGGTATCTCGTGTCGGACGTGGAACTGCTGCGCGCCGGCAAGCACCCCGGCAAGATCAACCTGACCGACGCGGACAGCGGCCTCAACATCCTGCGCTATCTGATGGAGCGCCCGACGGCGGTGATCGTCAAGCACAACAACCCCTGCGGGGTGGCCATGGCCGATACCATCGCCGAGGCCTACTGCCGGGCTGACCTGGCCGATCACCTGGCTGCTTTCGGCGGCTGCATCGTCCTCAACCGCCCGGTGGACCGGGCGACGGCGGAGGCGATCGCCGGGCGCTATGCCGAGGTCGTCGTCGCGCCCGACTATGAACCGGGCTGCGTGGACATCCTGGCGCAGCGCAAGAACCTGCGCATCATGCGCGTGCGGAACATCGAACGGCTGGCCAGCTTCGCCGTCGAACGCTTTGTGGATTTCAAGAGCCTGATCGACGGCGGGATCATCGCCCAGCTCTCCTTCGTGCCCCAGACGCGCACCCTCGACGATCTGCGACCGGCCCAGGCCGAACACCAGGGCCAGACGGTGCGCATCGCCCGCCCGCCGACGCCTCAGGAGGCGCAGGACATGCTCTTTGGCTGGCTGGTCGAGGCGGGCGTGACCTCTAACTCAGTGCTGTACGTCAGGGACGGGGCCACGGTGGGCATCGGCGCGGGCGAACAGGACCGCGTCGGCGTGGCGCAGATTGCCCGCGACAAGGCCTACCGCAACATGGCCCACCGCCTGGCCTACCAGCGGCGAGGGGTCAGCTATGATGAGCTGGACGAGGCAAGCCGCGCCGAGGTGGACGCGGAAGTGAGGGCAGCCAACGGCGGCCTGAAAGGGGCCGTGATGGTCTCGGATGCTTTCTTCCCCTTCCGCGACGGCGTGGAGGTGGGACTGAGGGAGGGCGTCAGCGCCGTGATCCAGCCCGGCGGGGCGCTGCGCGATCACGAGATTATCCAGGCCTGCAACGAATACGGGGCGACGATGGTCTTTACCGGCCAGCGCAGCTTCAAGCACTGATGCGGCGGGGTTGGGCATTTTGGACCTGGTAACTCGACAACCAACACGGTCTCGCTCGCAACTCGGCCGACCGTTACCCGCCGTCCGCCGGGCCTGATCGGCTGCTCTCCCCCAGCGCCAGGCGATAGACCGCCTTGCGGCTCCAGCCGGCCAGCGTCGCCACCTCCTGGGCGGCCTGGGCCAGTGAGAGACCCTCAGCCAGGCGCTCCTCCAGCGCGGCCCGCACCTCCGTCGGCTGCCACGGTCCCTCCGGCGCAGCCCCGGCGATCACCAGCGTGAATTCGCCGCGCGGCGCCTCGTTGGCAAAGCGAGCGCGGGCCTGTCCGATCGTGCCGCGCCATGTCTCTTCGAACTGCTTGGTCATCTCCCGGCAGAGGACCAGGGCGCGTTCCTCGCCCAGCACAGAGGCCAGATCGGCCAGAGCCTCGGCCAGGCGATGGGGCGCCTCGAAGGCCACCAGCGTCCAGGGAAGCGCCCGCACGCGCTCCAGCAGCGCCCGCCGCTGCGCTGCTCGCCGCGGCAAAAAGCCCAGGAAGACAAAATGGTCGGTGGGCAGGCCCGAAGCGACCAGCGCCACAATCGGCGCTGAAGGGCCGGGCACCGGCACGACCGGATAGCCGCTGGCGATGGCCGCCCGCACCAGCTCGTAGCCGGGATCGGAAAGGCCGGGGGTGCCCGCCTCCGAGATCAGCGCCACGTCACCCGCCGCCAGCGCCTCCAGCACCGCGTTCAGCTTGACCAGCTTGTTGCCCTCGAAATAGCTGGTCACGGGGGTCTCGATCTCATAGCGCCGCAGGAGCAGGCGCGCGCGGCGGGTGTCCTCCGCCGCGATCAGACGCACCTGGCGCAGCACCCGCAGCGCGCGCAGGGTGATGTCCTCCAGGTTGCCGAGGGGCGTGCTGACCAGATAGAGTGTGCCCACAGGACTCTGCCAGAGGCTCAGGCGGGACGCGCAGAGATGCCATAAAGCAGGCCCGGCCGGCCCTCAAAGACATCCCCAACGACCAGCCCGCCCTTGCCAATGTCGTAGCGATGGATGCCCTTGTCGTGGTCGGAACCGCGCATCTTGAGCACGGCGATGGCCCGCTGGACCGCGCTTTCTACTTCCACATAGCGCAGCAGGATGATGACATCGACGGTAAAGGAGAGGCCGCCCCGGTCGGCGCGCACCGCCTCGCTGCGGCTTTCCTCGCCCAGGAGCATGCTCGTCACCCCCTCGCGGCGCAGGCTGTTGATGACGCGCGTGTAGATGTGCCGCAGCTCGTGCGCGTCGGAGGTCAGCCGGCCAAAATGGGTGACGCTGTCCAGCGCCACGCGGCGAATGTTCACCTCCCGCAGCAGGCGGTTGAGCGGGCTGTCGGGAATCTCCAGGCCGGCCAGAAAAACTTCCGGCGAGGTGAACATCAGGTGCAGCTTCCTCTCCCATTCCAGTGGCTCCAGCTCCCACCCCAGCGAGGCCGCGTCACGGTAGAGAGAAGCGGGAAACTCCTCGAAGGTGATCAGCAGGCCAGGCTCGCCGCTCCTGGCACCCTCCAGCAGAAACTGCATGGCCAGCGAGGTCTTGCCTGTTCCAGGCGCGCCGCGCACCAACACGATCGAGCCGGGGAGCAGACCGCCGTTCAACATCTTGTCCAATCCGGGCACACCGGTTTTGACACGAGGCTGGCTCAATGGACACCTCCTTTCACGGGCTGGCTCGAAAGAGGATCAAAGCCTGGCGGCAGTTGTCGTCCAGGCGCACCTGGACGATGGGTGAGAGCGGCGGGTGGGCGCGGTAGATGTTGTAGAGGTGCAGTTGGACGTACCAGATCCCTGCCCCCGCGTCGGCCGGCAGATCGACCCGCCAGCCGGAGGGGCCGTAGCGGCTGTCGTTGCCGGAGCGGACGATGGTGTCGAGCGACGGCCCCCAGACGTGGATCGGGTAATCGACCAGCTCCTGCTCCTCCTGGTCGACCACCGCGCCGGCCAGGAACGGCGCGGTGCAGTCCAGGGCCGGTGGGCTGGGGCCATACTCGACGGTGAACGAAAAGGGCATCGTTGGCCCTGGCGTCGGCGTGAGCGTAGCGGGATGTAACGGCGTCGGCGTGGCAAAGGGCGGCGACGTTGCCGTGGGCGTTGCCGTGGGCGGGGCAGGCGTCCGCGTCGCCGTGGGCACCGGCGTGGGTACCGGCGAGGGCGTCGGCGGCGGATAGGGGTTGAAGGGCACCGTCGGATCGGCGGCGATGACCGCCATCAGCACGACCGCCACCCCCGTCGCCGCCAGCACCAGCCAGGTCAGAACTCCCATCAGCCGTTTCGACCACGCTGCTCGCAGGTGCTTCTCCTTTCTCTTGCCACCCGATCCCCTCTCTAGTGCCAGTTCTCCCAGTTCAGCGTGCACACCACGTATCCCAACGAGCTGCTGGCATACCCGCCCAGACGCACGATGAGGACATCGGAGACCGGGCGGTACGTGCCGTCGCGGTCGGGCCGGTCGTTGAACAACTGGACGCGGATTTCCATTGCCTGGTACGCGCCGGGGTTATACGCCTGCTCCCAGGCTGCCTCGTTGCCATAGATGGCATTGAAACGCGGGTTCTCGCCAGCGCGGACGGCAGGCGGGTTCAGGCCAGCTCCCTCGGTGCGGACGTAGTAGCCGGGCAGCGGGTTGCCGTCCAGGTCCTGCACGTGGCCGGCCACGCCAGACCAGTGGTCATATTCGGGGCGGCGCATGGTCACCTCGCAGGTAAAGGGGTATGGCGAGCGCGTCACCCGTGCAGTTGGAGTAGCCGTTGGCGGCCTTGTCGGCGTTGGCGGCCATGTCGACGTCGCCGTCGGTGTGTGGGTCGGCGTGCGGGTTGCCGTCGGCGGCAGGGTCAGCGTGGGAGTCCACGTGTTGGTTGGCGTATAGGTCGGCAACGCTGCCGTAGGCGTGGACGTGGGCGTGGCCGTTGGAGCGACGATGGGCGGAGGGAAAGGGTTGAAAAAGACGTGTGGATAGACAAGAATTGTAAAATACGCAAGACAGGTGAGAAGGGTGAGACCCAGGAAAAAGGTGCTCAAGAGATTGATGAACGATGCGCTCTGCTTCATCCGTTTCCCTCCCTGGCTCACGGGCCTTGATTTACATAACGTTCGATCACAGCCTGCGCCCAGAGGCCTTCGATCCACGTTTTGAACGCCTGCTCGCGGACGTACTGGAGCACCTCGGGGCTCAGGGCGCGATCTGGCTCCCGCTCAATGACCTGGACGATGTGAAAGCCAAACGGACTCTCGATGACAGAACTGACCTGGCCCGGCTGCAGGTTGAAGGCGGCCTCTTCCACCTGAGGGGCGAGCAGCACGCCGCGCGGGAAAAAGCCCAGGTCGCCTCCCGCAGCGGCAGTTGTCTCGTCCTGGGAAAAGGTGCGGGCCAGATCGGCAAAGTCGGCCCCGGCCTGGAGCTGGGCCAGGATCTGCTCTGCCTCTGCCGCTGTGCCCACCAGGATGTGGCGGGCATGGACGTGTTCGGCAGTGGTGGGGACAGCAGAGGTGACGCGCTCGATCACCGCCGCGCCGATGAGCTGCGCCCGCAGCTCGTTCCAGACGTCCTGGCGCGTCAGGCCATCCTGTTCCAGGCGCGCCTGGAACGCCTCCTCGCCGCCCGTCTCGGCAATGATCTGGGCCAGCTCCGCTTCCACATCCTCATCGGTGACCACGATACCCATCTCGCTGGCCGCCTGCTCGATCAGCACCTGCTCGATCATCCAGTTCAGGATCTCTTCGCGGTCGTGCCGCAGCCGTTCCTGCCCCTCCGCGCTGGTCAGATCGATGCCGGAGGGGATCAGGACGGCAGTCTGCCACTGGGCGACCTGGCGCTCATAGTCGACCAGGTAGATCGGCTGGCCGTTGACCCGCGCCGCCAGGGGGCGGTCGGGCGTCGGCGTTGCGGTGGGGGGCACGGGGGATGGCTCGACCTGGCCTTGCGGCGACGGCTCCGCTGGCGCAGGCGTGGGGGGCGGCGCGACCGGCGTGCATGCAACAACCAGAACCAGTACGGCGAACAGGGCAGGAATGTGGCGCTTGTTCATCGATTGTCTCCTCTGCTTTGCAGGGGCATTATACCCACGGGCGGGGTTTTGTGCAATCGGCTGTTTGAGCAGGACAACTGCGAGCAGTTGTCCTACATTGTCACTTCACGCCTTGTGCGGTATACTGACCGCGATGGACGGCTCGGACATCCGCGCGAGGAGAGGGTGCCCTTCGCTGGCCTGGCAGGCCGGGCAGGAGCGCCGCTTTGACATGGTCTGCCGCTGGGCTGACCTGGCGCACAGCCGCGTGTTGGACGTGGGCTGCGGCGTGGGGATGTACACAGCCGCCTTTTTGCGCTATACCCCCCACGTCTATGGCGTGGAGGTCGAGGCAGAGCGGGCTTGCGCGGCCCAGGAGCGAGCAGCCGGCGTGGTCCAGGCGGTGGGCGAACGGCTGCCCTTTGCCGACGCCAGCTTTGACCTGGTCTTTTCCCACGAGGTGCTCGAACACGTCGGCGACGACCGCGCCTGCGCCGCCGAGATGGCCCGCGTCGTCCGCCCCGGCGGGCGCATCCTCCTCTTCGTCCCCAACCGCCTCTATCCCTTTGAGACGCACGGCGTCTATTGGCGCGGGCGCTATCGCTTTGGCAACATCCCGCTGGTGAACTATCTGCCCGATTGCCTGCGCGACCGGCTGGCCCCCCACGTGCGCGCCTACACGGCCCGCTCCCTGCGCCGCCTCTTTGCCGGCCTGCCGCTGCGCGTCCTGCACCACACGCGCATCTTTCCCGGCTATGACAAGATCGCTGCCCGTCGCCCGGCGCTGGGATGGCTGCTGCGCGCCGTCACCTATGCGCTGGAACAGACGCCCCTCCGCGCAGCGGGACTCTCCCACTTTATGGTGCTGGAACGTACACCGTAGCGATGACGACATGGTCAGCGACCGCCGCGCCGCTGCTGTCGACCAGCGGCAGCCGCGCCATCGTCGCCAGCAGATACCAGCTCACCGTCACCTGATAGCTGCCCGGCGGCGCGTCGGCGCTCAGCGGCACGCGGTAGGGATCGACAATCTCCTGACCCGGCAGCCAGCTCGACGTTGGCCGCGTCCCCTGAGCGGGCCAGCTATCGACCTGGCCATGCAGCCGCCCATCCGGTCCTACGAGCTGCACGGTGACGGTATAGTCCTCTGCCAGCGCCTGCAAGGCGCGCCAGCGCAGCGTCACCGGCAGCGTCCCGCCGGGCCGCAGTTGGGCGCTGCCCACTTCCGCCTCCAGCAGCAGAATGCGCCCGTCGAAATTGGCCAGCCCCTCCTGGGCCAGGGTGACCTCCACCGTCGCCAGCTCGCAGCCCGCCGTCGGCAGGGACAGCCAGCGACAGCGGGCCGGCTTTCCCTCCCAGCTTGTCCGCAGGCGATAGGCGCCGGCCTGCGCGGGAGCGGTCAGAGAAGCGCGGGCGCGCGTCGTCCCTGCCGCTGCCGTCAGCTCGCCCGCAGCGACCGCCTCACCCGCCCCGTCGACCCACTCCAGCCGCACAACGCCCCCTTCGTCTAACCTGGCCCAGGCCAGATCGACAGGGACGGGAGCGCCGGCAGCGGCCGTCATGGGCAGGTCATAGCCCACCAGCCAGGCCGGGCCGAGGGCGGCGCGGGCGGGATAGGGCAGCATCGCTGCCTGGCCCTCCGGCGCGACCTCCTGCGTCAGCAGCGAAAGCCATGTCTCTCCGCCATCGACAGCAAGCCCCTCCTCAGAAAAGCGGGGGAAAAGCCCAACCTGAACGGTATAGACGCCCGGCGCCAGCCACGGCGGCGGCGCCAGCGGATGCGCATCTGCCACAACGACGCCGGCAGGCCAGGCATTGGTGGGGTAGAGCCCTCCCACCGGCCGGCTGCCGTCGGAGGTCCAGGCGGCGCGGCCATCGGCGTCGACCCAGCGCAGCCGCACCGTCAGGTCCTCCTGCGGCGCGGCCAGAGTGCGCCAGTAAAGGGTCAGGTACTCGCCCTGACGCTCCCAGGCGGCCAGTTCGATAGCCGGGCCAAAGGCGGCGCCCACGGCGGCGGCAGCGGGTGGCGGGGCGGTCTGCGGCGTCAGGCCCACTTCGACCAGCGGTCCCAGCGAGCGCAGGGCATAGCCCTCCAGGCCGGGCAGGTAGCGGGCCAGATAGACCGTCTGCCCGGCGTTCAGACGGGCGAGCAGGTCGGCGCGGTATTCGCTCTCGCTGAAATGGACGACCAGGTCCAGGTCGGGCCGCAGTCCCTCGGTCTGCTGGAGGTAGTAGAGCGGGGCGAACTTTTCACCGTCTGCCAGGACCGCCGCGCCCGGCGCCAGCGGCAGGTCGAGCACCGCCCGCCCCCACATTTCGGCCTGGTTTCGTCCGCTCTGGTCGACCGCCTCCAGGTTGAGCCAGATGCGGCTGAGCGGCAGCAGGGCAAACAGGGCCAGCAGCAGGGAGGGAGTCCAG
>Ga0209227_1000262_pt1 | contig 46032 bp, 44 predicted proteins | sample YNPBryantNP2012_FD_185815 | JGI IMG/M metagenome (GOLD analysis project Ga0209227, IMG submission 185815) | Anoxygenic and chlorotrophic microbial mat microbial communities from Yellowstone National Park, USA - YNP Bryant NP 2012 (SPAdes)... ...
CCGCTCCAGATCAGCTCCGGTTCCATCACGCGGATCACCGAGGCGCGGGTCCGGGTGACACTGGTCTGCAACGGGCGGGAGGCGACAGGCCGGGGCAGTGTCTATCTCAGCGGCCTGTGGGCCTGGCCGGATGTGTCGCTGTCTCACCGGGAGCGGGACTGGCGGCTTAGGCGTCAGTGCGAGAGGATCGCCGCCGGCCTGCGCGGCCTCACGGGAGAGGAAGCGGCGCATCCGCTGGAGCTGGGGCTTCGTCTCCATCGCTCCGTGTGCCGGGAGACCGCCGCGATGCCCGCTCTGGCGCTGGCGATGTGCGCCAGCCCGTTCGACGCGGCGATCCACGACGGCTGCGGGCAGGCTCTGGGGATCAGCGCGTTCCGGTTCTATGACCGGGATGTGCCGCTGCCGGAGGCGGATGCGGTGCTGGAGGGCGGCGCGTGCCGGGCCATCCGCGCCCTTTTGCGTCCTCCGGTGAGCCGTCTTCCGGCCTGGCTCATCGTCAGCCGCGGAGACGACCTGGAGCGGGATGTCCGTCCGTGGGTGCGCGCGAGGGGATACCGGTGCTTCAAGGTCAAGGTGCTGGGACGCTCCAACGCCGACGATGCCGGGCGGACGTCGGAAGTCTTCAGGGCGGCCCGGCGGTTTGGAGCAGGGAGGCCGAGGCTCAGCGTGGACTCCAACGAAGCCAATCCGGACGCCCGGAGCGTGCTGGAGTACCTGGAGATGCTGCGCGCGCGGGACGCCGAGGCCTATGACGCCCTGGAGTATCTGGAGCAGCCCACCTCCCGCGACATCCGTGCCCATCCGGTGGACTGGACGGCGGTGGCGCGCCGGAAGCCGGTGCTTCTGGACGAGGGATTGACGTCCTTTGAGTCGCTTCAGCTGGCGCGGGAGCAGGGTTGGTCCGGACTGGCGCTGAAGACCTGCAAGGGGCACAGCTTCGCGCTGGTGGCCGCCGCATGGGCGCGCCGCCGGGGGATGCTGCTATCGCTCCAGGATCTCACGAACCCCGGCTACAGCGCCATCCACGCGGCGCTTCTGGCGGCTCACGTGGATTTCATCAACGGCCTGGAGTTGAACTCGCCGCAGTACACGCCGGACGCGAACGCGGAGTGGCTTCCCCGGCTCGAGGGTCTGTTCCGGCCGCGAAACGGAGAGCACCGCCTGGACGGCTGCTGGCCCCCCGGGCTGGGAGGCGCTCTGTGACTTCCCGGCTCAGTCAGTGAAGCGCAGCGAGTAGAGGTCCGCGTCCTTCAGGACGAAGCGCAGCCGCACCGTCTCCCCGGCGAGATGGGCCAGGGAGCCTCCCTTCCAGCTGACGGTGCGCTCGATCTCGTCGCCGTAGATCTCCGTGCAGTCCTCCAGCGCAAACCCGCTGACCGGCCGCCCGTCCGCGTTCTGGACCTCCACACGGACGCTGCCGGCGGCGGACGTGGAATAGTTGATCACCAGACGGCCTCCCCGGAACGTCAGGGGCTTTGTGACGAGCTCTCCGCCGGCGTAAGGCGCGTTGACCGAGGCGAACCCGTCCGTCCGCAGAGTGCCCCGCCGGAGGCGCGGAGTGGCGCCGTAGTGCTCCAGCCAGTAGATGGAGACCTCCTCCGGGGTGAGCTGCAGCAGTCCCGCTGCGGGCGTCTGGTTGCCGTGCGCGTTGCCCCAGTTCAGGGGATCCAGGCCCGGACGGATGAAAGCCTCCAGGAAGGTGCGGCTGAAGTGGAGCCCGTCCCTGCTCGAGATCAGCACCGCGTCGGACAGCCCGTCCGTCCGCCGCGGAGGGTCGCCGATGGTCGTGCGGCCCGGCACGAAGCGCATGGGGAACCCCAGGTAAAGCGCCGGATTGCGGTGGTACGGCCCGATGGCGTTCGTATAGAAGTGCTCGGGCGGTGCGTCGCCGAAGTCCAGCCACTCCGGGTGCGTCCATGTCTGGAAGTCCTCGGAGTAGGCCACGCGGACGCTCCGGACCTTCACGCCTCCCGGATACTCCCGGCCGTCGCGCAGGTAGCAGGCGTACTTCTTCTTCGAGGAGTCCCAGAACGCAAGGTTCTGAGAGTCGAACCTCCCCTCCGTGATGATCACGCGGGCCCGCTCGGGCGACCAGCGGAGGCCGTCCGGAGAGACCAGCGTGCCGAGCGCGTGCACGTCTTCGCCGTCCGCAAGCAGCCTCTTTCCCAGCGCGATGGCCTTGTAGCGCTCCTCCGGCCTTGCGGCAGGGTTGGTGTCCAGAAACGGGGTGAAGTTGTGGCACTCGCCGTACGACCTGCGTCCCGGAGCCCGGAAGACGATGTTGTTCGCCCGCGAGCCCTCGAACTCGTACAGCCCGAGGTCCGGGCGCGTCCAGTGGATACCGTCGTCACTGAACGCCACACAGGTGACCTCCTGGGTGCGCTCCCCTCCGCCGCGGTAGTAGAGCCGGTAGCGTCCCTGGTGATCCTTCAGCACGGTGGCGTAGGCGCTTTCCGGCCCCTCCCAGGGCGCGTCCAGCGACAGGCAGACCTCGCGCGGCACGGGGTGGTGCAGACGCAGGCAGACCCCCCGCATCGATTCCACCAGAGAGTCATCCACGAACAGCTGCAGCCCGGAACCGACGTCCATCGCCGGCCCAGCCGGGTCAGCCTGCAGGGCGCATCCCGCCGCAACCATCATCACCGCCAGCAATCCTGCCTTCAGCCTGTTCATCCGTTCCTTCCCTCCCGTCACAGCCGGACGGCCTTTCCCGTCCTCGAAGATTCCTGCGCCGCCAGCATCACCTCCACCGCCTTGCGCCCCTCGCTGACCGGCACGGAGACCTCCCCTTCGCCCGCACAGGCCCTCAGGAACTCCGAGTCCTCGGCGCGGAACATATCGTCCCGGTCCGTGTCCAGCTCCTCGGTCTGCCGCTCCCGGCGCGACGCCTCGTAAAGCGAGGCCGTGCACCGCTCCCACCTCCCGAACTCGAGCGCGGCGGTCCCCTGCGTCCCGAACAGCTCGACCTCGATGTGCCGGGCCCGCTGGAAGAAGTCCATATGCACACTGGCCGTCCGGCATCCCTCGAACTCGACGATCATCTCCACGAGGTCCGGAGACTCCATCTCTTCGTCCCCCACCTTCCGGTCCAGCCCCATCACGAGCGCGGGATCCGTCCCGGCGTACCAGACCGCCAGGTCGACGGCGTGCATCAGCTCGTAGGCCTCGCTGTATTTCGAGACGTAGCGGGTTCTGTAGTCCGGCATCGCATCGGAGATGTACTCGCCGAAGATGCTGCGCACGCACAGAAGACGCCCGAGCCTCCCCGCCTCCAGCCACTCCTTCAGCTTCCTGCAGCCGGCGTGAAAGCGGTAGCATTGCCCCACCATCACCTTCCTGCCCGTCCGGCGCGACAGGTCCTCCAGCTCATCCAGTCCGTCCATTGAGAGCGAAAGGGGCTTCTCGACGAACACGTGACAGCCCGCCCGCAGGGCCGCCATGGCCTGCGGGACGTGGTCCGCCGTGGGCGAGCAGAGAAACACCGTGTCCGGACCTTCCGCCAGACCCTCCTCCAGGGCCCCGTAGGCCCGGGTCACTCCCGGCTCGTCGGCGGCCGCGCGCCGGCGTTCCTCCATCGGCTCCACCAGCCGGACGTCCTTCACTCCCAGCCCGCGGAGCACCCGCGTGTGCCGGCGTCCGATGGAGCCGAAGCCCACCACCAGCGCACTCTGGTCCCTCCAGCTTCCGCTCATTTCGGGGCTCCTTTCTACCAGCAGGTGAACCCGATATCCACCACCAGGTTGATCCCGGTGCAGTAACTGGACGCCTCGGAGGCCAGGAAGACGACGGGCCCCTTCATCTCCCTGCCGTCCTGGCCCATCCGGCCCATCGGGGTGGCATCGCTGTAGGCCTTCACGAACGGCTCGGGCTGATTGCGCCAGAAACCCCCGGGCGATATGCAGTTGACCCGGATGTTGTAGCGCGCCAGCCAGGCCGCCATGTCGCGGGTCAGGTTGATGACCCCGCCCTTCGCGGCTGCATAGTCCACCGTGCTGCCGCCCATCTCCGTCCCGGCATAGACGCGCCGGTCGCGCCCGATCATCCCGGAGATGGAGGCGATGTTGATGATGTTGCCGCTGCGAGCCGGGATCATGGCCTTCGCCGCCGCGTGCTTGCTCACCAGGAAGGTGCCCGTCAGGTTCACCTGGACGGTGTTCATCCACTCCTGAAGCGGCCGCTTTTCCAAGGGAGCGTTGTCCGGCGTGCTGCTGACGTTGCCGGCATTGTTGACCAGAATGTCCAGCTTCCCGAATTGCCGGAGCGCCTCCTCCACCGCTGCGGCCGCCTGCTCTTCGCTGGTGACATCCAGCTCCAGAGCCAGCGCCCTGCGCCCTGTGGCTGCGGCGATCCGTTCGGCGGACTCACGGGCGCTCTCCAGGTTGCGCGACGTGATGGCCACATCGGCTCCCGCCTCGGCCAGCGCAAGGGCCATATCGAACCCCAGGTTCCGTGCCCCTCCCGTGACCAGCGCCGTCCTGCCCGAGAGGTCGAAAAGCTCCTGAACGGTGGGATGTCTCATTGCAGTCAGCTCCTTGTTCCAGATTGCGCGCGGGGATGCTCTTCCGCTGCGATAAGCCCCGTTCTCACCGGGTCACCGCCAACTGACCCTCCAGCCCAAGCAGCGCCGGGTCGACCCGGTTCACCTGGATGAACCGCCAGACGGCGTTGTAGAAGTGGAAGAATTCCCCCCGGTCCTCCAGCAGGAAGCCGTAGGTCAGGTCGCGCCAGCGCGCCTGCGGTTCGAATCCCTCGATGCTGCACAGCAGGCGCGGCTCGCCGAACTCCAGCGGCTGACCCTCCATCCCGCCCGTCTCCCGTCCGATGGAGACGTACACCGGCTGGCGGTTCTTCGTGTGATCGAACGGGTCCGCCCCGCCGAAGGCCGTGCCGTCGTTGTTGCAGAACAGCAGAGCGCAAGTGCCATTCGGCAGCCTGCAGAGCGGGCTGGGAGCGTTCGGATGGAGCATCCTCTCCCCGCCGTCCCGGTACCTAAGCGGCCGGGCCGGGTCCCAGGTGCGGCCGCCATCCTTGGAGACCGTAAAGTAAAGACAGCCGTTTCCCGTGCGGCAGACGCAAAAGAGCCTGCCGTCCGAAAGGGGGACCACCTGAGGCTCCTGCCCCAGAGAACGGCCCGGCTCCCGTTCGTACGGGACGAAGACGCCGTTCGGCGGCGGCGGGTGGAACTCCATCTCGACCTCCGCCGGATTCCGCGCCGTGAAGATGTTCCGGCTGAGGCCGAAGACCAGCTCCGAACGGATCTCGCCCAGGGGAAGAGGGTCGGTGGAGATATTCATCGGAAGGAGCCACTCTCCGCTCTCCAGCATCACGCCGGGCGCCATCAGATGCCATCCGTCACTCTCCGGCGAGAGCGCGTAGGGCGGAGACGGGAGCTCGAAAAGCGTGCCCGGACCGCCGGGCCCTTCCCAGCTGCGCCCGTCGTCGTGGCTGACCGTGTAGCGCAGCTGCCCGAACCGCGTGTTCTCCCGGGTATGCTGGACGTGAAACTGGTAGATGCGCCTGATCCCTCCCGGCTCGACCGGAAGGAGCTGCCCCATCTCGATGCTCCGGCCGGCCTCGAGCGCTCCGGGCGGCACGGCGTAGACGCGGGGCTCCCAGGTCTGTCCGCGGTCCTCGCTGCGGCGGGTATAGACCAAGCCCCCCTGCGGCGTGTTCACGGTCACGCTGATGAGCCACGCTCCCGTCTGCGTCACGCAGACCGAGTTGATGTATTGCCCCCACTCCTCGCTGACGTCGATGACGGCCATCGGACTCAGGGCGGACGTGCTGTAGCCTGACGACATGCTTTCCGGAGCCTCCTTTGCCGCTCAGTCCTTCTGTGGCCAGACCGGCGAGTAGTTGCTCAGCTTGAACGCATAGAGCCTGGCGTTTCGCAGGTAGAACCGGAGCCGGATGTCCTGCGCGAAGCGCAGGAAGTTGCCGCGGTCGAAGAAGTTGCCCGGTGTGGCGGGAAAGTTCACCAGCGCGCGCGTGTTGTCTCCCCGGATGGGCTCGCAGTCCGCTTTCGTCACCCTGTCCAGCGGATGGCCGTCCACGTCCGTCACCTCCACCAGCACCTCCCCTTCGCTTGCGTCCACGTTCAGGATGATCCAGCAGGCGGAGTTGGGCCGGGGCGGCCGGAAGGGGATGGTGTTGACGATCCCCTCCTCCTCTCCCGCCTCCAGGCAGACGAACCCGTCCCGCCTCAGCGTCCCGGTACCCAGCGCACCGTATCCGGCCTGGTAGTGCGGCGTGTTCTTGCCGCCGAACCAGAACCTCATCCGGCCGCCCTCCGGGTGCGGGGGGTTGTGCGTCAGGGCCACGTGCCTGCAGTCCCAGCTGCCTTTCTCTCCCCGCTCAAGAATGGGCCGCCGGTCTCCCGCGCGCTGCCAGGAGCGCAGGTCGCGGCTCAGGGCCAGCTGGGTGTCCAGCACCATCTCGTGGGCGTAGAACATCAGGAGCTCGCCGAGATATGCGTGGCCGTAGGGGATGACATACATCAGGTAGAGCTGGGCGTCCTCCGGGTCCCGTTCGTCCACCTCCAGGACGGTCTCCATTGCGGTCCAGTGGATAAGGTCCCGGCTTCGGGTCATGGCGATGTGCCGCTTCCAGGGCCGGCCCCACCGGCGGCAGAGGTTCATGTGCTGGTGGGAGCGTGTGGTCAGAATGTAGCAGCGCTGGAGCGGGTCCCAGGCGAACCCGTGGCAGTCCCCCTCCAGCATCAGGGGCGGCGGATAGCGCATCCTCCACCGCAGGCCGTCCGGGCTGTAGCAGAACGTGATGCCGGTCGGGAAGAGCGGGTCGCTGTAGTGGGTGTAGAGGGAGGCCACGAACCGGTCTTCTGATCCCGGCGAGCTGTAAGGAAGCACGTTCCAGACCTGCTCTCCCAGGCTGCTGGTCCCGTCGGCGGCGTCCTCCCGGAAGCGCACCAGGTTGTTCTCCAGCGATTCATCGTGCAGCACCTCTCCCACCACCGGCTTCTCCCAGTGGATGCCGTCCGGGCTTTCAGCGTAGCAGCAGGAATAGCCCTGGCTGCCGTGTGGAGGGGCGCAGACCCGGTTCTGGAAGCGGTCGTACGCGTTGTACCAGCAACGGAACAGCCGACGTTCCGGATCGTACAACACCGTTCCGTAGAACGGGTCCTGAAGGGATGTGACCCGCCCGTCCGGCCCCACGCCTTCCCAGGGCTTTTCCGGGAAGATGACCGGCTCCGGCTCCTTCTGGATGGGGCAGACCTTGCGTGTCACGCCCTCACAGGAGGCCACGAGGTCCTCGTTGGCCAGCAGATACAGGTCTGGTTCCGCCCAGACGTGGATCAGGTCCGGCATTTCGGCTCCATTCCGGGATGCCCGGGCGCGCCGCCGCGCCCGGGAGGAGTGGTAGTATTATAGGACGTATACCGGCGCCCCGCAAGCGGATGCGCCACGCTTTCAGGTTTCTCCCGGCGTCCCGCCGGCCCCTCTTGCGGACGTGCCAGTCCGGTGCAGGAAGCAGAACTTGCCTGCGCGAACGGCAATCTGCAGGCATCCTGACATCCGGAGGGCACGGCATTGCAGAGGCGTATCGAGTGGCAGAAGCTGAAGATAGACGGCGAGGCGTTCGAGTCGGCGGGTGTCTTCGACGTGGACGGGGACGGAGTGCCGGACATCGTCTGCGGCGGATACTGGTACCGCGGCCCGGACTGGACCCGGCACAGGCTGTGCGAGGTCCGCGCGGAGGGAGAGTACTACGACGACTTCTCCACCATCCCGATGGACATTAACGGCGATGGGTATCCGGACTTCGTGACGGGCGGCTGGTGGGGTCAGACGCTCGTCTGGCGCGAGAACCCGGGGCCGGGCGGAGGCGAGTGGAAGACGCACGAGATCGCTTTCGTGGGATCCATCGAGACCACACGCGCCTGGGATGTGGACGGAGACGGCGAGCTGGAGATCGTCCCGAACACGCCCGGCAATCCCCTGCGCGTCTTCAAGCTGGAGCGGGACGCGTCCGGCCGGCCGGCGGGGCGGTTCCGCGAGTTCGTCATCTCGGCGGAGCCGCAGGGGCACGGACTTGGCTTCGGCGACATTTCCGGCGACGGGACCATGGCGCTCGTCACCCCCGGCGGGTGGTGGGAGGCTCCCGGGACGGATGCGCTGACGGGTCGCTGGACGTTTCATCCGGAGTTCCAGCTCGGCACCGTCAGCGTGCCGGTCCTGGTGGAGGACGTCAACGGGGACGGCGTCCCGGAGATCGTGGCCGGGCAGGCTCACGGCTACGGGCTGGACTACTGGACGCAGGAGCAGGGCCCGGACGGAAGGCGGATCTGGACCCGGCATCCCATCGATCCCTGGTTCTCGCAATACCACGAGATGCTCTGGGTGGACGTGGACGGTGATGGCCAGCGCGAGCTGCTCACCGGCAACCGCTACCGCGCCCATTGCGGGAGAGAGCCCGGAGAGACGGAGATCGTGGGGCTGTTCTATTTCAAGTGGAACGGGGAGGGATTCACCAAGTGCGTCATCGACTACGGCACGGCGGGGGAGCACTCCGGGACCGGCATCTTCATGTGGGCCGGAGATATCGACGGAGACGGCCGCCTGGATATTGTGGCTCCGGGAAAGGAGGGGCTGTTCCTGTTCCGCAATCTCGGGCCGGAGCGCGCCGGGGCTTGACAGGACTCCTCTCATCTCCATTATAATGGGCCGCCGCCGCCCCGCCGTCCCGGGCGGGCGGCGAGCCCTGTTGCAGGGGGAAGGGACAGCTCATGCTCGCGCGCGTGTCTTCCAGCGCAGTGCTCGGAGTGGACGCCTATCTGGTGGATGTGGAGGTGGACATCGCCGGAGGACTGCCCGCGTTCAACATCGTCGGGTTGCCGGACGCGGCGGTGCAGGAATCGCGGGAGCGCGTGCGAAGCGCCATCCGCAACTCCGGCTTCGACTTTCCCCAGCGGCGCATCACAATCAATCTTGCCCCAGCCGACGTCCGCAAGGAGGGGCCCTCGTTCGACCTGCCCATCGCGGTGGGCATCTTGGCGGCCACCGGCCAGCTGGAAATGGAGCGTCTGGAGGGAAGCCTGTTCGTCGGGGAGCTCTCTCTCGATGGAACCCTTCGTTCCGCGGCGGGGGTCCTGCCGATCGCCATGAAGGCCAGAGGCGATTCGGTGGGCCGCCTGATCGTTCCGGCCGCCAACGCCCGGGAAGCGGCCATCGTCCAGGGCCCGCCGGTCTACGGCGTCTCCAGTCTCTCCGAGGTCTTCGACCTGCTGCAGGGGGGGTTCGCGGCGGAGCCCGTCGCCGCCACTATCCGGGATGCCCAGCTGGAGCAGCCATCTTACAGCGTGGACTTCTCGGACGTGAAGAGCCAGCACGTCGCGAAAAGGGCTCTGGAGGTGGCTGCGGCGGGAGGGCATAACCTGCTGATGGTGGGGCCTCCCGGCTCCGGGAAGACGATGCTCGCGCGACGGCTGCCCACCATCCTCCCGCCGATGGAGCTGGACGAGGCGCTCCAGACCACGCAGATCTACTCCGTGGCGGGCGTGCTGCGGGCGGACGAGGCGCTGGTGACGCGCCGTCCGTTCCGAAGCCCCCACCACACCATCTCCAACGCCGGGCTGTCCGGCGGCGGGGCGCATCCCCGGCCGGGAGAGGTCAGCCTTGCCCACAACGGCGTTCTGTTCCTGGACGAGTTTCCCGAGTTCCGGCGCGATGTGCTGGAGGTGCTGCGCCAGCCGCTGGAGGACGGCGTGGTCACCATCAGCCGCGCTTCAGGCTCCCTGACCTACCCCGCCCGCTTCATGCTGGTGGCCGCGATGAATCCGTGTCCCTGCGGATTCTTCAATGACACCCGCGTACAGTGCACCTGCACGCCGAAGCAGATCCGGCAGTATCTGCAGCGTATCTCCGGGCCCCTTCTGGACCGGCTGGACATCCACGTCGAGGTGCCGCGTCTCAGGCAGGACGAGCTGATGCAGAGGGCGGACGGCGAAAACTCGGAGGCCATCCGCGAGCGCGTGCGCCGGGCACGCGAGGTTCAGCGGCGGCGGTTCGAAGGGACGGGAATCTTCTGCAACGCTCAGATGGGGTCGCGTCAGATCCGCGACTTCTGCCGGCTTTCGGAGACTGTGCGCACCCTGCTGCGCGGCGCCATCGGACAGCTCAACCTCTCCGCACGGGCCTACGACCGCATACTGAAGGTCAGCCGTACCATCGCCGATCTGGCCGGCGAGGAGGAGATCTCGGGCGCGCATGTCGGCGAGGCCATCCAGTATCGCAGCCTGGACCGCAAATACTGGAGCTGAGCCTGGGGACCGCCGGGCAACAGCCGTCGGCCCGCCCCCGTGTGTCACAGAAATTTGACAGAACGCTGAGCGGATTTTGTTTTTCCGCTCACCCCGGCGTGACGGCGGCGGAGGATGATGGGACTGGCATGCCGCGAGTCTGGCAGTGAGCGCGGCGTGCCGGGGAGGCGACTCTGATGGATGATGCGGCCAGAATCGCCCGCGCCGCCGCCCGGCTGTCCCTGACCGAAGGCCGGCCGACCAGCTACGGACGGTTATTCAGGGGCGGGGCGGACTTCAGCGGGCTGCGGATCATCCTCCTGCGGACGGGCGTCGTGTGCGTCTATCAGGACGGACGTCTGGTTCTGGATCACAAGACCCGGTCAGGCCAGACGCTCGAGTTCCATCCGGGCCCCTGGTGCGGCGCCGTGCTCCAGGCGCTCGGCGAGTCGGGCAAAGCGGGCGTCGCGGCCTGAGGCGGCACCGGCGGTTCAGTCCAGAAAGATCACGTCCGGCGCGTCACCGGCGGTCTCCTTCAGGCGCCGGGCAAGGCGGCGCATTCCGGGGGTCTCCGTAGCCGCATGGGTGGCGTCGATTAGGGCCAGACCCGCAGCCCGTGCCTCGAGGATCTGATGGTGGCGGATCTCGCTCGTCACAAGGACATCCGCCCCTGCGGAGGCCGCGTCGCGCACCAGGTCTCCTCCGGAACCGCCGCAAACGGCCACCCGGCACACCATCCGTCCCGGGTCGCCCCACGTCCGCAGGGCCGATTCTCCCAGCGCTTCAGACACACGGTCCTCCACCTCGCACAGGGGAGCCGGCTTCTCCAGCGAGCCGATGCGTCCCAGCCCCGCCTGCCGCCCGGGGACGCGCATCTCGAAAAGGTCGTAGGCGATCTCCTCGTACGGGTGGGCGCGGCGCATCGCATCCAGCACCGCGGACAGGCGGCTCTCCTCCACGACCGCCTCAACCTTCCATTCGGAAACGTCCTCCAGCCGGCCCACCTCCCCGATGTGCGGGGATGCTCCCTCCATCGGCCGGAACGATCCGACGCCGCGGGAGCGGAAGCTGCAGTGGGAGTAGTTGCCGAGCTGTCCCGCTCCCGCATCTCCGATCGCCAGCCGCACGGCGTCCACGGCCTCTTCCGGCACGTAGACGGCCAGTTTGAGCAGGTTCTGCGAGGCGGTCACGCGCAGCGGCGAGGCCTCTCGCAGACCCAGAAGGTCCGCCAGCTCGTCGTTCAGTCCTCCGGGGGCGACGTCCCAGGCCGTGTGCGCGCAGTACAGCGCCATCCCCGCCCTCACGAACTCGCAGATGAGCCGGGCGTGGGCATCGGACTCCGCAAGCGACGCCTGCGGATGGTAGATCAGGGGGTGATGCGCCACCATCATCTGCGCACCGGCCGTTTTCGCGCCCTGGAGGGCGCGTGCGGTGGCGTCCAGGCAGACGGCGATGCGCGAGACGGGCGCCTCCGGCGCCCCGGTGTGCAGCCCTCCCGGGTCGCCGGGCAGGGCCAGGGCTGGAGGGGCCAGCGTCTCGATAAGTCTGACGGCTTCAGCGACGGTCATCCGGGCCTCCTTGCGCCCGTACGGCCACCGCCACTCAAACGGGCGGCGCGCCGGCTCCGGGCGGCGGCGAACTATTTTGGCGCAGGTTGCTTTCTCCGGGCAACTTTCGTTTACACCCCCGGACGGGGCGTGTAAAATCCTCAAGGAAGGAGTTCTGGGCGCCCGCGGACCTGCGGACGGCGCGCGCGAGGTCTCGTGCAAAAGCGCCGCCGCGGGCCATGCCGTCACCGGATCCCGCGCCAGTCGAGAGCGTGCCTGCGCCGGCTCTCGGGCGCTCCAGCCGGTGGGGCAGGGGCGTGCGCGCGATGCTGATCAGCGACAACTTACCCCGGTCCGTGGAGCGGGCGCTGGGCGCAATGGGCAAGTCTCGCAACCAGGTGCGGCTTGCGGCTTCCACGGACATCACAAGAGACGGACGCTTCGGTGAGCGCTGGCTGGTCGCCCTGGACGACCGGGTCGCCGTTTTCGATCCCACCCCGGACCAGGCCTCCGTTCTCGTGGAGGTCCCGTATTCCCAGATCCAGCAGATCGACGCCGAACCTCTGGTGGGCGGCGGCGTCCTGGTGGCGTCCAACGACGGCCAGAAGGTGGTGCTGCTGCACTACTCCAACACCCTGTCCGGCAGGTTCGGGCGCGTGGCACGGAGCCTGCAGGCCATCGCCAACGGCGAGGAGGAGCCCGAGCCGGAGGAGGGTGAGGAGGGCGAAAGCTGCCCTTCCTGCGGAAGGGCTCTGCCGGGCTACAGCCGTGTCTGCCCCCACTGTCTGGACAAGGGGAAGGTGCTGCGGCGGCTTCTGGGATATCTGAAGCCCTACTATCTCACCGCCATCGCCACCTCCGTGCTGCTCCTGGTCAGCACGGTGGTGAGCATGGCCCCGCCGTTCATCAACCGCTACATGTTCGACCTCGCCCTGGTGCCGGTGGACAAGACGGCGTCGGCCCGCACGCGCATAACCTGGCTGCTGATCCTCGTCGGGGTGCTGCTTCTGGCGCGGCTGGTCGCATACGGCACCGGCGTGTGGCGGATGCAGCTGACGGCGTGGCTGGGCGGGAAGGTGACGCTCGACGTGCGCCGCCAGCTCTATAACGCCCTGCAGAGGCTGTCCCTCGCCTACTTCGACCGCAGGCAGATTGGCGCCGTCATGAGCCGTGTGACCCAGGACACGGGAGCCCTTCAGGGGTTTCTGGTGGGCAGCGCGCAGTATTTTCTGATCTTCCTGCTCCAGCTGATCATCATCTGTGTCCTGCTGTTCCTGACGAGCTGGCCGCTTGCGCTCATCGCGCTTTCGCCCGCGCCCATCGTGGCCGCCATCACGCTGCTGTCCACCCGCCGTTTGACATTTGTCTACACGCGGTTCTGGACGTCGTGGAGCAGGCTGAATGCCATGCTCAGCGACTCGCTGTCCGGAATCCGGGTGGTGCGGGCGTTCGCGCAGGAGGGGCGGGAGGTCCGGCGCTTCGGCGAGAGCACGGAGGCGCTGTTCGAGAGCGAATACTCGGCGGCCCGCCTCGTGAACCTGCTGATGCCCACCCTCTCCGTCATCATCGAGTTCGGCCAGTATCCCGTGTGGCTGGTGGGCGGCATCATGGTGGTGAACGGCGAGATGAGCTTCGGCCGCCTGATGATGTTCACGGGCTACCTGGGGATGTTCTACGGCCCGCTCCAGTGGTTGACGAACCTGGCCGATTCCGTGCCGCGGTCCCTGACTGCGGCTGAGCGCATCTTCGAGGTGCTTGACACGGAGCCGGAGGTCGCGGACACGGAAAACGCGGTTCCCCTGCCGCACATCCAGGGCGACGTGGAGTTCCGCAACGTCTACTTCGGCTACGACCGCAACAAGCCTATCCTGAAGGACGTCAGCCTGCACGTGCGGCCCGGGGAGATGATCGGCCTGGTGGGCAAGACCGGGGCGGGCAAGAGCACGTTCATCAACCTGGTCTGCCGCTTCTACGATCCACAGATGGGTCAGGTGCTGATCGACGGCGTGGACGTGCGGGCCGTCCGGCTGAGCGATCTGCGAAGCCAGATCGGCGTGGTGCTGCAGGAGCCGTTCCTGTTCAGCGGCACCATCGCGGAGAACATCGCCTACGGCAAGCCGGACGCGACTCCCGAGGAGATCATGCGGGCGGCCAAGGCGGCGAACGCGCACGACTTCATCATGAAGTTTCCGGACGGCTACGACACGCAGGTCGGCGAGCGCGGCGGCCGCCTTTCGGGAGGCGAGCGGCAGAGGATCTCCATCGCGCGGGCCATCCTGCACGATCCGCGCATCCTGATCTTCGACGAAGCCACCAGCGCCGTGGACACGGAGACGGAGAAGCAGATCCAGGAGGCTATCGAACGGCTCGTGCAGAACCGCACCACCTTTGCCATCGCGCACCGGCTCTCGACGCTTCGCAAGGCTGACCGGATCGTTGTCATCGATGACGGGCGGATCGTGGAGGTGGGCACGCACGACGAGCTGCTGGACCTGCGCGGGCATTACTGGAGGCTGGTGCAGATGCAGACGGATCTGACCCGCGCCCGGGTGGCGGTGTAGGGGAGACGAGGAGCATGCAGGAGTTTCAGCAGGATCCGGACGTTCCGGAAGTGAAGCTGGATCTGGAGGTCCGCTTCCTGGACCCTGCCATCCTCACCGTTCACCGCGTGGGGGATTCCCTGGCGATCACGGTGGGCGACCGCAGCTATCCGCAGGTGGAGGCCCGGCGGGCGTTCCCGCTGACGCGCAAGAACGAGTACATCACGTTCTTCGACATGAACGAGAACGAGATCGGCATGCTCCGCGATATCCGCAGCCTGCCCATCGAGGCGCGTCAGCTTCTGGAGGCCGAGCTCGAGCAGCGCTATTTCACAGCAAGGATCCGCAGGGTGCGCTCGTGCAAGGAGGAGTTCGGCGTGTTCCGGCTGGACGTGGAGACGGACAAGGGGCGCAGGGAGTTCCATCTGCGCAACCTGCGGGACAATGTGCTGCGCCTCCCGCGCAACCGCATCATCCTGACGGACATCCACGGGAACCGCTTCGAGATCCGGGACGTATCGCGTCTTGACCCGCGGAGCCTCGCCAGCATCGCCAAGATCATCTGAGGCTTGCGGCCCCCACTCCTGACGGGAGACTCTCCGCCGGCAATGATCATCTCATCGCTCAACGCATCCATCACCGAGATCGAATGTGACGCCGTCGTCGTGAACCTGTTCCATGGGGTGAGCTCCCCTGGAGGAGCGGCCGGTGCGGTGGACCGCGCCCTGGACGGGCTGCTCTCGCGGCTCATCCGCGAGGAGGGTTTCGAAGGCAAGCCCGGGCAGACCCTGCTGGTGCATACCCACGGACGGCTGCCGGCGGGACGGGTGGTGCTGACCGGGCTGGGGGAGGCCGGCAGGCTGGACCTGGAGACGGTTCGCCGGGCATCCTCGGCGGCGCTGCGCAGGGCCAGAGAAGCGCGCGCCCGCCGCGTGGCCACCATTGTGCACGGGGCCGGTGCGGGCGGGCTCGAGCCGGCGCGGGCGGCCCAGGCGACGGTGGAGGGGGCCGCGCTCGGGACCTACGAGTTCCTGAAATACAAGAGCGAGCCGGACCCCCGGGGCATCGAGGAGCTCCTGGTGGCGGAGATGGACTCCTCGCGGATGCCAGCCGTCCGGGCGGGGGTCCAGAGGGGAGAGGTGGTGTCCCGGGCGGTCAACTTTGCCCGCGACCTGGTCAACTCCCCGGCGAACCATATCACTCCGTCCGCCCTTGCGCTTCTGGCCACGCAGATGGCCGCCGCAAGGGGGCTCGAGGCCCTGATCCTGGAGCGCGCGGACGCGCAGCGCCTGGGGATGGGCTGCTACCTGGCGGTGGCTCGGGGGTCGCAGGAGGCTCCGAAGTTCATCACGCTGCGCTACCGGCCGGAAGGCACGCCGGACGGCCGCGTGGCCATCATCGGCAAGGGAGTGACCTTCGATTCCGGAGGGCTCTCGCTGAAATCCGCGGAGAGCATGGTCACCATGAAGGACGACATGTCCGGAGCGGCGGCGGTGCTGGCGGCGATGCAGGCCGTGGCACAGCTTCGCCCGGGGAGGGAGGTGCTGGCGATCGTGCCGGCGGTGGAGAACATGCCGTCCGGGAGCGCCATGCGCCCCGGCGACGTGGTCCGGGCAATGAACGGCAGGACCATCGAGATCGAGAACACCGATGCCGAGGGGAGGCTGACCCTGGCGGACGCTCTGTGCTATGCGGTCCGGGCGGGCTGCGACGAGCTGATCGACCTGGCCACCCTGACCGGAGCGTGCGTCTGGGCTCTCGGCCGCGTATACAGCGGCCTGATGTCCAACAACGAGGAGCTGGTCGAGCGCCTGAAGGCCTGCTCCCGCGTGTGCGGTGACCGGATCTGGCCGCTGCCGCTTTCGGAGGACTACCGCTACCTCATCGAAAGTCAGGTGGCGGATATGAAGAACACGGGGGGCCGCGAAGGGGGCGCCATCACCGCGGCGCTGCTGCTCCAGGAGTTCACGGACGGGCGTCCGTGGGCGCATATCGACATCGCGGGCCCGGCGTTCCTCTCGCAGGACAACGGCATCATCGAGAAAGGAGCCTCCGGCGCGGGAGTGCGGTTGCTGATCGAGCATCTCTGCGGCGGGCCCGCCGCCTGACCCGGAGCCGGCTCCGCATGGTCCCGCCTCTTGCCGTTGGCCTTGCCGCCGCGGTGGCGCTGGTCGCCCTGATGGCGGCGCAGGCCTATTCCCCTTCGCTCGTGCGCAGGCGGGTGGTCTGCCCGAGGCTGCCCGCGGCGTTCGAGGGGTTCCGCATCCTTCAGCTCAGCGACCTCCATATGACGCACCTCGGCCGCCGGGAGCGCGCCATCGGCCGCATTGTGCGGGGTCTGCGGCCGGATGTGGTGGTGCTGACGGGGGATCTGACGCAGGACGAGGCGGCCGCCCGGGAGCTGGCGGGCATCGTCCGCGGCGCCGGGGCCATGGAAGGCGCGTTTGCGATCTCGGGGAACGCCGATGTCCGTTACCCCCTCGTGTGGGCCGGGGTGAAGCGCGTCCTGCGGGACGCGGGGATCACGGTGCTGGAGAACGAGCACCGGCTGCTCCGCCGGGAGGAGGCGCTGATGGTGCTCGCGGGGGTGGAAGATCCGCACACGGGGCTGGACGACCTGCGCGCCGCTCTGGACGGCGCACCCGCCGGCGCGTTCGTCCTGCTTCTCGCCCACTCTCCTTCCATTATCGTGGCTGCTGTCGAGGCCGGATGCGATCTGGTGCTGAGCGGGCACACCCACGGAGGGCAAATCGTGCTGCCGGCATACGGTCCTCTGTTGACGCGGTCGGGCTACGGAAAGAGGTTGTCGAGCGGTCTGTTCGGCGGAGAACGCCTGGCTCGCATCATCCGGATGGACCCGGGGGATACCCAGGTCTACATCAGCCGCGGGATCGGCTCCAGCTTCCTTCCGCTTCGATTGCTCTGCCGCCCGGAGGTGACACTTTTTGAGCTGACTGCGGGGTGAGGCGCCCGGTTTGGCACGCATTTTGCACCCTTACACGGGCGGAAACCTTTTCATCCTTTTCTCCTTCTGTCACGAGTTTGACTCCGGCCTGCGGATCGTGCCGCAGGCCTCTTTTTTTTGTCTTACCCGCCGGATCCGCGGCCTGCTTCAGCGGTTGGAGGCGGCACGCAGCGCGGCCGCCTCGTCCATCGCCCGGATGTCTTCCCGCGCGGCCTCGGCCAGGTGCTCCGCAAGGCGCCGCTCGCGAAGCTTCTCCATCGCTTTGCGCTCCTTCATCGCCTCCAGCGCGGCCTGCAGCCGCGACTGGACTTCTTCTTCCGCCATGCTCACGGCCTCTTCCTGAAGTCGCACGTCGTCTTCCAGCGCTTCCAGGAACACCGTCAGTCCGGCGGCGAGCGCCGGGTCCTCCCCCTGCTCCCGGCGCCTGCGTGCCTCCTGCAGGGCCCGGCGGGCGCGGGCGCGCCTCTGCTCCAGCGCCATCTGCTCCAGCGCGAGCGTTCTGCGCGCGGAGGCCAGCTCGGCCAGGGCCGCGTCCTCCCTTGCCCTTCGCAGGTTCAGCACGTGCTCCAGGCGGAATGCGAAGCGTCTCATTCATGCTCTCCGGGGGCGTCGCGTTTGCCTGTCAGGGCTTCCAGGCGGGAGACGGTCTCCTGCAGGCTGCACCGTTCTTCCACGTCCTGCTGCAGGAAGGCGCGGATCCCGGGCAGAAGGTCGATGGCCTCGTCGATCAGCGGGTTGGAACCGCGGACGTAGGCGCCGATGTTGATGAGGTCCTCGCTGTCCCGGTAGGCTGCCAGCAGCCTCCGGAGATGCCCGGCGGCCGAGCGATGGGATGGGGTGGTGATCTCCGGCATCACCCGGCTCACGCTGGCCAGCACGTCCACGGCGGGATAGTGGTTCTGGTGCGCCAGCGCCCTTGACAGCACGATGTGGCCGTCCAGGATGGCCCGCACGGCGTCGGCGACCGGCTCGTTCATGTCGTCCCCGTCCACCAGGACCGTGTAAAGGCCGGTGATGGATCCCCGGTCGGACATCCCCGCCCGCTCCAGCAGCTTCGGAAGCATGGCGAACACGGAGGGGGTGTAGCCCCGCGTGGTGGGCGGCTCGCCCGCGGCAAGGCCGATTTCCCTCTGGGCCCAGGCGATGCGCGTGACCGAGTCCAGCATCAGGAGCACCCGCCTGCCCCGGTCCCGGAAATACTCCGCGATCGCCGTGGCCACCTGGGCTCCGCGCAGACGCTGGACGGAGACCTGGTCGGAGGTCGCCACCACCACCACCGAGCGCCGGAGCCCCTCCTCTCCCAGATCGCGCTCGATGAAGTCGCGCACCTCCCGGCCCCGTTCGCCGATCAGGCCGATGACGTTGACGTCAGCCTCGGTGTTCCGGGCGATCATGCCGAGCAGGGTGCTCTTGCCCACGCCGCTCCCGGCGAAGACCCCCACCCTCTGCCCCGTTCCGCAGGTGATCAGCCCGTCGATGGAGCGCACTCCCAGCGAAAGCGGCTCGCGGATGCGCTCCCGCAGAAGGGGATGGGGAGGTTCTCTCAGGACGGGCAGCAGCTCGTCCGCCTCCACCGGCGGCCGTCCGTCCAGAGGACGTCCCAGCCCGTCCAGCACGCGTCCCAGGAGAGCCTCCGAGCCCGGAACGTAGAGCGACCGTCCGGTGGCCACCACCTCCGCGTGCCGCGCAAGGCGGGCGATCTCGCCGTAGGGCATCAGCAGCACGCGATCCTCCCGGAAGCCCACCACCTCGGCCAGCATCGGGGGGTCGTTGCGCGAATAATGGATCTCGCAGATCTCGCCGATGCGGGCGGCCGGACCCGCAGACTCCACCAGCACTCCCACCACCCGCGTCAGGCGGCCGTTCAGGCGGACGGCGTTGGCGCGCCGGATGGCGCGATGGTAACGCTCGAGGCGTGGAGGAACGATGCGGATCACGTTCCGTCCGCCTCCTCCATCTTGCGCCGCAGCTCGTCCAGCTGAACGGACGGCCGGGCGTCCAGGATGCCGTCTGAGGACTCGACGACCACTCCGCCGCGCTCGACGCGGGGCTCCTCGATGATCTCCACGTTGCGCAGCCCCTCGGCCCAGCGGGCGATGTCTTCCCGAGCGGCCCTCACCGCCTCCAGGTCCGCCCGGTTCACCAGGATGCGGACGTTCGCCCGGTCCCTGAGCTGCCGCAGCGCCAGCGCCAGGATGTCCTTGACCGTGTCCGGGTGCGTCTCGATCTCGTGCCGGACGATCTTCTCGGCGATCTGAAGCGCCAGCTTCAGGCACTCCCGCTCGATCGAGGCGGAGAGCTCCTCCAGCTGCTGGACGACAGAGTCGCGTTCGCGCGCGGCCTCCTCCAGGATCTGCTTCCACTGCTCGGCGGCCTGACGGAATCCCTCCGCGAAGCCTTCCTCCCACGCGGCTCGGCGCGTGCGCTCGGCGGAGTCCCGCGCTTCGCCGACCACCCGTTCCGCCTCTTGCCGCGCCTGCTCGACGATGCCGCGCGCCTTCTCCTCCGGGGAGATGGCGGAGCTCAGAATGCGGGCCGGGTCGAAGACGAATCCGCTGCCGCGAGCCAACACCGCCTCCTCAGACAAACTCTTCGGCCCCCTCGCCTTCGCCGCGGGCGATGACGATCTCCCCGCGCTCCTCCAGCGAGCGGATGACAAGGGCGATGCGCTGCTGCGCCGCCTCCACGTCCCGGACGCGCACCGGCCCCATCGTTTCCAGGTCCTCCTTGATCGTGGCGGAGGCGCGCTCGGACATGTTCTTGAAGATCTTTTCCTTGACGCTCTCCTGCGCGCCGCGCAGCGCCAGCCGCAGGTCGTCCTGCTCCACCTCCCGCAGCACCATCTGCAGCGCGCGGTCCTCCAGCAGAAGGATGTCCTCGAAGACGAACAGCTTTCGCTTCACCTCCTCCGCAAGCGCGGCGTCGTGCTGGGCGAGCGATTCCAGCACGCTGCGTTCCAGGGAGCGCTCCGCCGAGTTCAGGATCTCCACCAGCGCCTGCACTCCGCTCACCGTCCTCTGCGCGTCCGCATCCATCCCGCTCAGCCGCGAACGCAGGCTGTCCTCGATCTGGGCGATGACCTCCGCTGAGGCGGACTGCATGCGGGCGATCTTCAGGGTCACCTCCGAGCGCACTTCGGCCGGCAGGGTCGAGAGCAGCTGCGCGGCGCGGGCCGGGGGAAGCTGGGTGACCACCAGCGCGATGGTCTGCGGCTGCTCGCTGGCCAGCCACCGGGCCAGCTGCTGGGGATCCGCGTGCTGCAGCCAGTCCGAAGGTTCGGAGCCCCGGGCCGTGATGATCCGCTCGAGCAGGGACTGCGCCTTCTGCGGGCCCAGCGCCTGCTCCAGCACGCTGCGAGCGTATTCCACACCCCCCTGGGACAGCAGACTGCTGGTGGAGTAGAGCGTCTCGAACTCCTCGAAGACCTGACGCTTGGTCTCCACGTCCACCCGCTCCTGGCGGACCAGCTCATTGGCCAGCTTCTCCACCTCCTCCTGCTTCAGGAGCCTGAACACCTCCGCGGACGCTTCCGCGCCCAGCGTGATGAGCAGGATGGCGGCCTTCTGGGTCCCTGTCAGGCGCTTGCGGGGTTTTGCTGCTGCCTGCCCTTCCGCCTGCTCGAGCTGCTGGGTCTCCGCCTGGCTCAACTCACGCGGCCCTCCGCTCGTCGGACATCCAGGTCCGGACGACGTTCGCGATCTCCTGCGGCTGCTGCCTGGCCAGCTCCTTGGCGCTCTCCAGAGGGATGGTCAGCTCCGGCATCTCCGTTTTCTGCAGTCCGGCGGGCTGGGCCGCTGACGCCTGCTCCAGCGCGGGCGGGGCCTGGCCTCCCGGACCGAGCTCCGCCAGCTCCGGCCGAAGGTTTTCGACGGCGATGTTCTGCTTTGCCAGGGCGCCGCGGATGAACAGCGCGAATCCGGCCAGAAGCAGGATGGCCAGCGCGTTGCGCCCGATGTTCAGATATCTGCCCAGGCTGGCGGCCAGAGGAGCCTTGCCGGCGGCCTCCTCCTTTGGAAACTCCACGCTCTCCACCACGATCCGGTCGCCCCGCGCCGGGTCGATTCCGGCGGCCGCGGAGGCGGCTTGCCGGATGGCGGCCAGCTTCTCTGGCCCCACCTCCCGGTCCACCATGACCGCCACGCTGAGCTGCTCCAGCTGACCGGGCGCCCCTTCCACCGTCTCGGTGCGCCGGGACACGTTGAAACGGGTGCTCTCCTGTTCGCGCTCGTAGCCGGGCTGACCTCCGGCCGGGGGAGCCGCCGGCCGCTGGAGGGGCGGCTGAACGTTGGATGCCGTGCCGGGGATGCCGCCGGCACCGCGGGCTCCCGGCCCGTAGACCTCCCGCGTGCGCTCCTGACTGGCGACGACTCCCTGTGTTCCGCCTGCCGCGGGCTCGAAGATCTCGCTCGTGGTCTGCTTCTGGTCGAAGGACATCCGGGCGCTCACGCGCACCACAGCCTTGCCCGGCCCGGCCACGCGGTCGAGCATGCTCTCCACATCGGCGCGGATGGCGCGCTCCGTGGCGCGCTTGATGTCCAGCTGGGTCGCCGTCAGCCTCAGGGAGTCCCGCCCCTGTCCGGATCCGTCGGCCAGCACGTTCCCGCGCGTGTCCACCACGCTGACCCGCTCGGGCCGCAGCCCCTCCACCGCGGCGCTCACCAGATTGACGATGCCCGCCACCTGTTCGTCGGACGGAGGCCGCGACCCGTCCAGCCTGAGCAGCACGGATGCCGAAGCGTCCCTCTTTTCCGATGCGTAAAGGCTATCGTCCGGCAGCACGATGTGCACCCGCGCGTCAGAGACGCCGTCCAGCGAGCTGATGGTGCGCTGAAGCTCCCCCTGCAGGGCGCGCAGGTAGCTCATCTTCTGGGAGAAGTCGGTCACGCCGAGCGAGCTCTTGTCGAAGATCTCGAAGCCCACATTGCCGCCCTGCGGCAGTCCCTGCCCGGCCAGGTTCAGACGCACCTCGTAGACGCTGGCCGAAGGCACCTCGATGGCCGTCCCGTTCGCCGTGACGCGGTAGGGCACCTTGGAGTCGCGCAGCTTCTGGACAATGGCGGCGGCATCCTCCGGCCGCAGGTTCGAGAATAGCACGGTGTAGTCCGGACGGCTGGCCACCATGGCGATGACCACCGTCGCCACCACCACCGCCGCCGCGAAGAAGGAGACGATCACCCTCTGCGGAGGTGTGAGGTTGGTCCAGAGCTGAAAGAACGACCGGAGTCTGTTTTCCATCCCTCTTCAGCAGCGATGCGCTCTGACTCCCTCTCGGGGGCGCAGGGCGGGCCACGAGGCCGGTCCCGGTGTGGCCGCAGACCTCCTCCGCAGTTGGAGGGGGGCGGTCCGAACCGCTCGCCAGCGCTTGCCGGCCCCCGGACGGCAGCATCAGATCTGCATCCGCATGATCTCCTGGTAAGCTTCCAGAACCTTGTTTCGCACCTGCACGGTCAGCTCGAGCGCGGTGCTGGCCTTCTGCATGGCGATCATCGCATTGTGCAGTTCGGCCAGGTCCCCGGACGCGATCTTCAGGGCCATCTCGTTGGCCTGAGACTCAAGCGCGGAGACCTGCCTGGCCATGTCGGTGATGGCGGCGGCGAACTCGCCGCCGTCGCCCCGGGAGGCCGCCTGCCGGGCCGGGGTGAACCCCCCGCCGCCGGAACGAATGGCTTCGATGGCCATGGTCCGCGCTCCTTATCTGCGCCCGATCTCGAGCGCCTTCATCAGCATGCCCTTCGTGGCGTTCAGGGCGGTGACGTTGGCCTCGTAGGAGCGGGTCGCGCTGATGAGGTCCACCATCTCGTCCACGATGTTCACGTTGGGCAGCCTGACGAACCCACGCTCGTCAGCGTCCGGATGCCCGGGCTCGTAGACGGTCCTGGGCGGAGCCGGGTCCGTCGTGACCTCCGAGACCAGGACGCCCTGCGGCTCCCCCGCCCCGGGGCCGTAACCGGCAAGCACAGTCTCGAAGACCACCTGCTTGCGGCGGTACGGGCCGCCCTCGGGCGTGCGGGTGGTGTTCACGTTGGCGATGTTCTCGGCCAGCACATCCAGCCTCTGACGCTGGGCGCTCAGGCCCATCGCGCTGATGTCGAATGCGGACAGACGCGGCATTAGCGGGTCCCTCCGTTGATGACCGTCGAGATCATCTGCCCCTTGAGCCGGTAGAGCTCGACCAGGGCGTTGTATTCGATGCTGTTGCGGGCCAGGTCGGCCATCTCCGCGTCAAGGTTGACGTTGTTGCCGTCCAGGCGCGCCGAAGGGGTGGTGTCTTCCTCCACCGACGGGGTCAGGCGCCGGGCATCCCCGACGTCGCGCGGCCCCCCCTCCGCCAGCATCTGTTTGAGACTCTCTTCGAACCGGACGTAGGCGCGGCGGTAGCCGGGCGTGTCGGCGTTGGCGATGTTGGATGCGATCACCCGGTTGCGCACCGCGCAGGCGTCCATCGCGCGCGCCAGGACGGCGCGTGAGGGATCGTCCAGGATGCGAAGCACTTCTGTCACCTCTTTTCGCAAGACTCTCTTCAGGAGGCGCGCCCCGGGCCGTGCAGACCGCGTCCGCGCGCCGCTCGCGTCCGTGCGAAGAAAGAGGCCGTATGGGGTCGGTCAGGTCACACGGCTGCCCGATGGACCGGAAGCGGGCGCTGTCGCGCCGCATCCGGCCGCGCCGCCGCCATCCGTGGCGCCGGAGGGTGCCCCGGGTTCCGGCTGTCGCGTCCAAGCCTTCACCGGGGACGCTACTATTGTCGGCGGCCCGCCGCGGGGATTTGAGGGGAAGCGGAGGTCTTTTTGCGGGGTTCTGAGACCGGCAGGGGGGTCTAGCCGCCGGAAGAACCCTCGCGGCGCCGGCGCTCCAGTTCGTCCTTCCACATCTTCAGGCGCTCGGCGATCTTGCGTTCCAGTCCGTGCTCTGTGGGCTCCCAGTAGGGACGCGACTTCGCGCCGGGGGGGAGATACTCCTGCTCCACCTGTCCCATCGGGTAGTCGTGGGGATACAGATAGCCCACGCCGTGCCCCAGCTGCTCCGCTCCCCGGTAGCCCGCGCTCCTCAGGTGCGGCGGAACGGACGCGGGCGGACGGTTGCGTACGTCCTCCATGGCCCGGGTGATGGCCAGATAGCTGGCGTTGGACTTGGGGGCGCAGGCCAGATAAATGGCCGCCTGCGCAAGCGGGATCTGCGCCTCCGGCATTCCAACGTACTCCACCGCGTGCGCGGCGGCGGTGGCGATGACCAGCGCCAAGGGGTCGGCGTTCCCCACATCCTCCGCCGCCTGGATGACGATCCGGCGTGCGATGAACCGCGGATCCTCCCCGGCAGCCAGCATCCGGGCCAGCCAGTACACGGCGGCGTCCGGATCGGAGCCCCGCATGCTCTTGATGAACGCGGAGATGGTGTCGTAGTGGGAGTCTCCCGCCCTGTCGTAGGGCAGCGCCCTCTGCTGCAGAGCATCCTCCACCAGACCTCGGGTAATGACCCTGGATCCGTCCGCGCCGGGCGGACAGTTCAGCGCGGCGGCTTCCAGGGCGTTCAGTGCGGCGCGGGCGTCGCCGCCGGCCACGTCGACCAGATGCTCCAGGGCGTCATCCTCGATGGCGCAGGCAAGCTCTCCCAGACCCCGTTCCCGGTCGGTCAAAGCCCTGAGGACCAGAGTCTTCATGTCATCCTTCGAGAGCGGCTGAAGCTGGAACACGCGGGCGCGCGAGATGATCGGAGAGTTGATCTCGAAGTACGGGTTCTCGGTGGTGGCTCCCAGCAGGATGATGGTGCCGTCCTCGATGTGGGGGAGGAACGCGTCCTGCTGCGCTTTGTTGAAACGGTGGATCTCATCCACGAACAGGATGGTGCGCTGGCCGTACAGCTTCCTGCGCTCTCTGGCCCGCCGGATCACCTCGCGGATCTCCGCCACGCCGGACGTCACGGCGCTGAAGGATTCGAACGCCGCCTTGCTGCTGTTCCGGATGATGGCGGCAAGGGTGGTCTTGCCGCTCCCCGGCGGGCCGTACAGAATCAGCGAGGGCAGTTCGTCCGCCTCGATGGCGCGCCGGAGCAGGGTCCCCTCGCCCACGATGTGCCGCTGGCCGACGAACTCGTCCAGCGTGAGCGGGCGCATTCGGGCTGCCAGGGGTTGTCTGCCCCCTGGCTCGCCGGACCGGCTCGGCTGGTCGAAAAGATCGGCCATCGTGCTGCGCGCCCCTGCGAGGGGTAAACTGAATCATACCACGGGGCTGCCGCCGTCTCAACTTCCGGGGCGGGCGGAGGCGGGCAGAGGGGCCATCGATCATGGAGATTGAATTCCTGTACTTTGAGGAGTGCCCGTCCCACGGACCGGCGCTCGAGCGGCTTCGGGAGCTGTTGCGGCGGGAAGGGCTGGAAGCGGACGTGCGCATCACGCGCGTCGAGACGGACGAGGAGGCGCGGCGGCTGGACTTCCCCGGCTCGCCCACCATCCGGGTGGACGGCCGGGACATCGACCCGGAGGGAGCCGCGGCAAGCCCGGTGGGGCTATCCTGCAGGGTCTACCGCACACCCGACGGCCGCTTCTCGCCGCTTCCGCCGGAAGAGCTCATCCGGAAGGCCCTGCGGCGTGCGGACGACAGGACAGGAGATTGAGGAGGAACTGACGTCATGGCATTGAGGATCGGGGCTGATGCCCCCGCGTTCGAACTGAAAAACGTCGACGGCACCACGGTGTCCCTGGATTCGCTGAAGAACGGCGCCGGTGCCCTGGCCATCGTTTTCAGCTGCAACCATTGCCCGTACGTGCTTGCCTGGGAGGACAGATTGATCCAGATCGCCCGGGACTACGCGCCCAGGGGCGCGCGCTTCGCGCTGATCAACGCGAACGACCCGGTGAAATACCCGGCCGACAGCTTCCCCGAGATGCAGTCAAGGGCGAAGATGAAGGCCTATCCGTTCCCGTATCTGTTCGATGAGACCCAGGAGGTCGCGCGGGCATACGGCGCGGAGCGCACTCCGGAGGTCTTCCTGTTCGATTCTTCCGGCAAGCTGGCCTATCACGGCGCCCCGGACGATAACTACGACGACCCCTCCGGCGTCAAGAGGCACTACCTGCGGGAAGCGCTGAACGCCGTGCTGGCCGGCAGCCCTCCTCCGGTGGCCGAGACCCCGCCCGTCGGATGCACCATCAAGTGGAAGTGAGGGCGCTCTCGAAATAATCGAAAAAAGATCCGCCAGGGTGTGGCGGTCTGCGGGAGGACCATGCTAAGCTGCTGTGTCACAACCTCTCAACAGGCGCATGGTCCTCCCTTTCACCTCGTAGTCTCTGCGAACTGATTCGGGCCCCGTGAATGACTTCAGCATTGTATGTGCTCTGTCTCGGCCTGCTCTGAAAATCACCGGGTTGTGTACCGGCTGCAATCGAGCAGCATCAGACCAGAGGACAGGAGTATCCAACCAATGGCGACCAAGTCTCTTTACGTGGGCAACATGAGCTACAGCACCACTGAGTCCGAACTCAGGACTCTCTTCGAGCCGCACGGGCCCATCGAGGCCGTGCGCGTCATCACCGACAAAGGTTTCGCGTTCGTGGACCTTCCGGCGGAGAACGCTCAGGGAGCGATTGACGCCCTGAACGGCCGGGAAGTGGGCGGAAGGCCCCTGACGGTGAACGAGGCCCGCCCGCGCCCCGAGCGCAGCCGCAACGGCGGCGGCCGCAGCGGCGGATACGGCGGAGGTTACGGTGGAGGCCGCAGCCGCTGGTGAAGCCCGTCGCGGACGCACCGGCTTGAACGGGAGCCCCGGCAGAGGTGTCTGCCGGGGCTTTTCCCTGCCCCGCAGGGATGCGCGCCGCCGGTGCCCGGCGTTACAATGAATGTTGAAGAGCCGCGCCCCGGCCGGGCCCGGCCTTGCCCTCGATGATGAAACGTTCGGTCCTCTACATCGCCCGGATGGACTGCCCCGAAGAGGAACGCCTCGTGCGGTCCCGGCTGGAGCGGATGGAGGGTGTCCTCGGGGTCCTCGCTGACCTCACCCGCCGCCGGGTGGAGGTGATGCACTCGCTGGCCGACGAGCGGGACCTGCTGACGGCGCTGGAACCTCTCGGACTGGGCGCCCGTCTTGCGGCCGGAGACGGAGCGACTCCGCACCCTCCAGAGGCAACCGCAGCCCGTAGCCGGGAGGCGGACCGCAGAGAAGGAGTCTGGCTGGCGGTTTCAGGAATTGCGGCCGTCTCCTCCGAGGCGGCGGCGTGGGTCACCGGGGACGAACGCTCGCTTCCGGTGGTTGCGCTTGCGATTGTGGCACTCGTCAGCGGAGGGCGCCAGCCCCTGGTAAAGGGGTTGAAGGCGGTCCGCGGGTTCGTGCTGAACATCAACTTCCTGATGACCGTGGCCGTGGCGGGCGCTGTGGCCATCGGCAAATGGCCCGAAGCCGCGATGGTCACGTTCCTGTTCGCCCTGGCGGAGCTCATCGAGGCTCGCGCGGCCGGACGGGCGCGGCGTGCCGTGCAGGCGCTCATCAGGATGGTTCCGGACGTGGCCCGGGTCCGCTCGTCGCAGGGGATCTTTGTCCCCGCTCCGGTCGAGCAGGTGCGCTGCGGGGACCTGGTGGAGGTGCGTCCGGGCGAGCGTATCCCGCTGGACGGCATCGTCATCGAGGGCACCTCCGCCGTGGACCAGTCTCCCATCACGGGGGAGTCCCTGCCTGTGGAGAAGTCTCCGGGGGACGCGCTTTTCGCCGGCACCATCAACGGCCCGGGGGCGCTGGTCTTCGAGGTGACCGCCGCGAGCGGCAGCACCACACTGGACCGGATCGTCCGGATCGTGCGGGAGGCGATGGCGCGGCGGGCGCCGGTGCAGCGGTTCGTGGACCGTTTCGCGGCCCGGTATACCCCGGCGGTCGTGCTGTCGGCGCTGGTGGTGGCCGCCGTTCCGCCGCTGTTGCTGGGTGAGCCGGCGCTTCCGTGGGTTTACCGCGCTCTGGTGTTGCTGGTCATCGCATGCCCGTGCGCGCTGGTGCTGGCCACTCCGGTGACCATCGTCAGCGGTCTGACGGCGGCGGCGCGCTGCGGCATCCTGGTGAAGGGAGGCGAACACCTGGAGCAGGGCAGGCTGCTCCGTGCGATCGCCTTTGACAAAACCGGCACCTTGACCGAGGGCCGTCCCCGTCTGACGGACGTCGTCAGCCTCAACGGGATGTCCGAAGAGGACGCCCTGCGGCTGGCGGCCAGCCTGAACATCCGCTCGGAACATCCCATCGCCTCCGCCATCGTGGCCGGGTGGGCTCGGATGGGGCTGCCCTCTTCTGCCTCGGACGAGGAGCGGGCCGCGTTCGAGGCGGAACGCCTGATGAGGCTCCAGCCAGCTTTCGATTTCGAGGCGCTTCCCGGGATGGGAGTCCGCGGACGGGTGGACGGGCGGACCCTGCTGCTCGGCAACCACCGGCTGGCGGAGCACAACGGGACCTGCAGTCCCGGCGTGGAGCGGCATCTTGAGCGTCTGGAGAACCAGGGCAAGACGGCCTTCGTCCTGATGTCCGAGAATGAGCCGGTGGCCGTGTTCGGTGTGGCGGACAGCCTGCGGCCCGCCAGCCGTGAGGCCGTTGCGCAGCTGCGCGCCGCGGGGCTGCATACCGTGCTCCTGTCCGGTGACGCTCAGAAGACCGTGGACGCCATCGCCGCGGAGGCCGGCGTGGACGAGGCGTTCGGCGGGCTGCTGCCCGGCGAAAAGGCGCAGTGCGTGGAGCGGCTGGCCGAGCGGTTCGGACGGGTGGGGATGGTGGGAGACGGCGTGAACGATGCGCCCGCGCTCGCGCGGGCGCACACGGGCTTTGCGATGGGGGCTGCGGGCTCGGACACGGCGCTGGAGACGGCCGACGTGGCGCTGATGGAGGACGATCTGCGCAAGGTTCCGGAGTTCCTGCGCATCAGCCGGCAGACGGCGGCCGTCCTCTGGCAGAACATCGCCATCGCCATCGGCATCAAGGCGGTGTTCTTCGCGCTCGCGGTGGCGGGCGCGGCCACCCTCTGGATGGCCGTGTTCGCCGATATGGGCGCCAGTCTGATCGTGGTCGCGAACGGGCTGCGGCTGCTCCGCTGGTGCCGGGCGGGATCCTGAAGCGTCAGGCCGCCTTACCCGCCGCGAACGCCGTCTGCACCCTGTTGCCCCCCTGCCGCTTCGCCTCGTAGAGGGCGCTGTCCGCGAGCGCCATCACGTCTGAAAGCGCCGCCCCGGATTTGAACGGGCAGACTCCCGCCGAGCAGCCTGTCTTGATCTCCCAGCTCTGTTTCGCGCCCTTCACGGTGACCGGGCCGCGCGCCAACTTCTCGCAAAGGCGGCTCAGGCTGGCGGCAAGGGCGGTCGGAACGCCGGGCAGGATGACGGCGAACTCGTCGCCCCCCACCCGGGCGACGAACGCGCTCCTTCCCACCGCGCGGATCAGCTCTCCGGCGAAATACTGCAGGGCGGCATCGCCGGCCTGATGCCCGAGAGTGTCGTTGAGCCTCTTCAGGCCGTCCATGTCCACGAGCGCAAGCGAGTAAGGTCCTTCCCCGTAGGCCACCTTCTGAGCCACGCAGGCTCCCTGGAACTCGAACGCGTTCCGGCTGGCCACACGGGTCACCGGGTCGGTGTTGCGCTGGGCCTCCACGGTGTTCAGCCGCCGGGTCAGGGTGTCCACCACCCGCTCCATCTCGGACCGCTGCTTCTTCAGCGCGGCCGTCTGCTGCTGGACCAGGTGGCGGGCGGCGGCGATCTCCGTGCGAAGTGCGGCACGCAGCTGCGCGATGTCCGTCACCTGCCCTAGGTCTTCCAGCCGCTTCGCCAGCGTGCCCACATTCTCCACCACCTCTTCCCTGCCATCCAGCGACTCCCGGACATCCTGGATGAGATGCCTCACCGCGTCGTGCATCTCCGAGATGAGATTGGCCACTTCCGTGCGTTGCCACTCTCCGAAGTCGGCGGCTTCCTCTCCAAAAGTGTCCGTCAGCTTCTGGATGCGGCCAGGCTTGCAGGCGGAGCTAAGACGCTGCGAGACCCCGAGCAGATACTCGAGGTATCTGGCCCCTTTCTCCGAGCCGGGGGATATGACCAGCTCTCCGTGGGACTTGATGGCTGTCAGAGCCAGCTCCAGCAGAGGTCTTGCGGCTTCCTGAAGGTCGGCTGGCGGAACGTCCTGCCAGCGGGTGCTTTCCTTCCTTCTCGGGGCGAATCCGAACATACGGGGCTTCCCTTTCTCGACGTTGGAGTCACGGGTGGCCGGCGGGACCCGGCGTCAAATCGGGCCGGTGCGCGCCGGAGCGGGGAGGCAGCGCGGCGTCGGCCGCCACCTGAGTTGTTCCACGATTCCCCCTGTGACCGCAAAGCCTGGATCGTCTTTCTCCGAAGGCTTGCGGCGCGGGCCGGCCCGGGCGTAAAGTCTGATGGCAGCGATCGGAGCGACGAAAGGGCGGATTGCGGTTTGCCGCCTGACACGGGACGGAGGCTTATGAAGACACTGGGCGTGGGCGTGGTCGGCTATGGCTTCATGGGACGGATGCACACGTATGCCTATCAGTCCCTTCCGATGCTGTACGAGCCGTCTCCCGCGAAGCTGAGAATGGTCGGCTGCGCTGTGCGCACTCCCGCCTCACAGGAGCTCGCCGTCCGGCAGGCCGGGTTCGAGTTCGCCACCGCGGACTATCGCCATCTGCTGGAGCGCGAGGACATCCACATCATCAGCTGCTGCGTGCCGAACAGCCTGCACGGGCAGGTGGCGCTGGACGCCATCCGGGCGGGCAAGCATCTCTATATCGACAAGCCGCTTGCCGCCTCCCTGGAGGAGGCTGAGCGGATCGTGGACGCCGGCAGGGAGGCCGACGATGGAAGGACGCGCCAGATGGCGTTCAACTACCGCTTCGTTCCGGCTCTGATGCGCGCCCGGCAGCTGCTCCGGGAAGGGCGGCTGGGGCGCATCTACACCTTCAGCTTCCGCTATCTGCACTCCACGAACGCCGATCCCGCCCGCCCTCTGCACTGGAAGACGGACCGGTCTGCCGGCGGCGGCGTGCTGGTGGACCTGGGCTCGCACATCATCGATCTGGCCCGGTGGCTGCTCGGAGATTTCCGCCGCGTCCTGGCCCATCCGGTCACGGCCATACCGGAGCGCCCCGACGGGAAGGGAGGAATGCGGAAGGTGGAAGGGGACGACGCCACCTTCCTGCTTGCGGAGATGCGCTGCGGCGCGGTGGGGACTCTGGAGGCCAGCAAACTGGCGGTGGGCGCCAATGACGATCTGACGCTCGATATCCGCGGCGAGAAGGGGGCGCTCCTGTTCGATCTGATGGAGCCGGAGTGGCTGCGCTTCTACGACAACACCGCCCCCGGGGGCGAACTGGGCGGGCTGAAGGGGTTCACCGCCATCGAGTGCGTGCAGCGCTATCCCGCCCCGGCCTCGCTGCCGGGACCGAAGCTCACCCCCGGATGGATGCGCTTCCATATCCACAGCGTCTACGAGTTCGTGCGGCGGGTGGTCGAGGGGCTTCCGGGCGATCCGTCGCTCGCGGACGGGCTGGAGACCCAGCGGGTCCTTGAGACCTGCTACGCCAGTCCCGGCCGCTGGAGCGAAGTGACGGGCGCGTGATGCGGCAGGCGCCGTCCGGCGGAGAGATCTCCGGGACCGGCCGGGATGCAGAGGTCTTCGGCTGTTCGCGGCTGCGCCCCCCGGCCGAAGACCTCTGGCGGCTGGATGCCCTGGAAGCGGCGCGGGCGCTTCTGGGGGCCGTACTGGTGCGGGATCTGGAAGGGCGGCTCCTTGCGGGTCGCATCGTGGAGACGGAGGCGTATCTTCAGGACGACCCCGCTTCGCACTCCTACCGCGGCAGGACCGCCCGGAATGAAGCCATGTTCGGGCCGCCCGGGCACGCATACGTCTATTTCACGTACGGGAATCACTTCTGCCTGAACATCGTCACGGGCCCCGAGGGGCGCGGGGAGGCGGTGCTGGTCCGGGCGCTGGAGCCGCTCGCCGGGCTAGATATCATGGGCCGGCTGCGCGGCCGGGACGCCCCCCGGGACCTGCTCAGCGGGCCGGGCAAGATCTGTCAGGGGATGGCCATCGACCGGAGGCTGGACGGTCATCCTCTGGACCGTCCGCCTCTGCGCCTTCTGGCGGACGGCTGGGATCCTGGAGAGATCATCGCGACCACGCGCGTCGGCATCCGCCACGGAGCCGACCGTCCCTGGCGGTTCTACCCCGCCCGGTCGAGGGACTGGGTATCGCGGCCGTGATCTGCATCAAGAAGGGCGCAGGCATCCCTTGCCGACGCCCTTCGTCCATCAGCCGGAGCCCGCGCGGCCGCCCGGTGCGGCGGATCGGGGGCGGGATCAGCCGTAGCGGCGCTCGAAATCGCGCATGAAGTCGCAGAGCGCCCTGACCCCTTCGATGGGCATGGCGTTGTAGATGCTGGCGCGCATGCCGCCCACCGACCGGTGCCCCTTCAGCTGCACCAGCCCGTGCTCTTTCGCTTCCTTCAGGAAGGTCTCGTCCAGATCGGGGTTGGCCAGGGTGAACGGCACGTTCATCCGCGACCGGCAGGCCCTGTCCACAGGCGATCGGTAGAACTCCGATGAATCGATCAGGTCGTACAGCAGCTTCGCCTTCTCGATGTTCCTCTGCTCCACCGCCTCCACTCCGCCCAGCTTCTTCACGTGCTGGAACACCAGCCCCGCGATATAGATCGCGAAGCACGGCGGGGTGTTGTACATCGAGTCGTTCTCTGCCTGGATCTTGTAGTCGAACAGGGTGGGCGTGCAGGGCAGAGGAGAGCCCATCAGGTCGTCCCGCACGATGACCACCGTCACCCCCGCCGGTCCGATGTTCTTCTGCGCCCCGGCGTAAATGACCCCGTAACGCGAAACATCCACGGGGCGCGAAAGGAAGTTGGAGCTCATGTCGCATGCCAGCGGAACATCCCCGACATCGGGCGTCTCCTGGAACTCCACACCGCCGATCGTCTCGTTGGAGGTGTAGTGCACGTAAGCTGCGCCGGGGTCCAGCTTCCAGCTCTCGCGCGGCGGAATGGTGGTGAAGTTGGTGTCCTCCGAGGAGGCCGCCACGTTCACCCTGCAGTATTTCTTCGCTTCGGAGATGGCCTTCTTGGACCAGCTTCCGGTATTGATGTAGTCCGCGCTTTCTTTTCCTCGAAGCAGGTTCATGGGGACCGCCGCGAACTGGCCGGTGGCTCCTCCCTGGAGGAACAGCACCCTGTAGTTGTCCGGGATCTTCAGCAGCTCGCGCAAATCCGCCTCCGCCTGAGCGGCGATGCCGATGAACTCCTTGCCCCGGTGGCTCATCTCCATGACGGACATCCCGCATCCGTGCCAGTCGAGCATCTCCTCGGCAGCCTGCTTCAGGACCTCTTCCGGCAGCACGGCCGGCCCCGCGCTGAAGTTGTAGACTCGGCTCATTCGGGTTTCCTCAACATTCTTCAGGATGCTTTATCATACACCGCCCGGCCCCTGCGCTCCTGCTGCCCGGGCCGGTGAAACGGCCGGACGGCCGCCACCAGGGGCGGCCGTCCGCAACTCCCGGAGCGCCGGCAAGCCGCTTTCAGCCGCCGGCTGCGTTCTCCCGGCCGTCGTCCTTCTTCCCGAACTTCAGCTCCACAACGTCCTTCTTCGAGTCGAGGACGTCATCTTCCATCAGGCTCAAAGGGCGGCCGGCAGCGCCGGTGTAAACGGCGCTTTCAGCCCCGACCCGGAGGATGCCGAGCTTCCGAAGCACGTCTAGGACTCCCATGTCCGTTCTCCTTCCGCCCTCTCCCGGTCGCTGCGGGCGGGGGCCGTCAAAATGATCCTGCCACACAGAAAGCCGGAAATCCCCAGCTCACAGGCTCCAGAGCTCCAGCGATCCATCCCGGAAGCGTGCCCAGGCCAGCTTCCACGATTCATCGTGCACCAGATACACCAGGGGGGCACGCAGCGCCGGTCCCCTCCAGGCCAGCCTCCCGCCCGCGTCCAGCGCGGACAGGAGGGTGTACTCCTCGGCGACCACCACCCCCCGCGGGTCCTCCACCAGCCCTGCGAGGACCGGTTTGAAGAACAGCCCCCCGACCTCCCAGACCCTCCGCCCCCGCGGCGTCCAGACGCCGACGCGGCGCTCCATCACCCGTTTTTCCCCGGAGACCAGTTTCCTGCGGTAGCTCAGCGCCAACCGGCTGCCGTCCGCGGAGACGGCGGCGCGCGGCTCGAAACCTTCCAGCGAGACTGTGCAGAGCCTGCGCCCCATCGCCGTGTAAAGCGCGAACCCGGCGCGCGGACGGATGCCCGGCTCCTCGAAAGCCGCCAGGATCAGGGATCCCTGTGCGCCTGTGTCCAGCCAGAGGCGTCCGGCTCCGCGGCGGATCCACCAGCGCTTCCGGCCGTCCATCCCGAGCATCCCGAATCCGGGAGGGTCGCCGGTCTCGGTGAGCAGCGCGTCGGCCACAGGATTGTAACGGATCGGCCCGGGCTGGAAATCCGCGCGCACGCGGCGCCAGCGGGGGGACCGGCTCAGGTCGAAGACATAGATCCGGGCTCCGTCCACAGCCGCGAACGCCGAGGCGCCGTCTGGTGTGATGGCCACTCCGCGGACGGCACCCGTGCCCGTCTGGCGCCAGATGGTGTCTCCGCGCGCGTCCACGATCCGCACCCACCATCCGCTGCGGCCGGAGCCGCCCAGGATAGCCCGCCGGCCTCCGTCAGCCAGGTCCACCAGAAAAGCCCCGCGGTAGCGGCGGCTCAGGGCCAGGGTGCCGTCCGGGCGGTAGACGTGAAGCCGGCCCCCGGGGTCCAGGCAGGCGGCTGCCCGGCCGTCGGGGGAGACTGCGAGGCGTTCGCTGCCGTCTCCCTCCCTCTGGAGCACCTGCACCACACGGCGGGGACGCTCCGGCGGCGCGATGGCCTCCGGTCTCAGCCGGAGCACAAACCCGCCGGCAACCGCGGTCACGAGGGCGGCCGCAACAAGAACGCCCAGAGCGAAGCTCACGCGTCCGGCCGGGCCTCCGGCGGGCACGGTCACACCTTCCCCGTGGCGATGTCAAGGAAGTAGCGGTGGAGCCGTGTTTCGCCCACCAGCTCCGGATGGAAGGCGGCGGCCAGCAGACGGCCCTGCCGCGCCAGGACGATGCGGTCATTGAAGCTGGCCATCACATGAACCCCTTCGCCCGCGGAGGAGATGTAGGGGGCACGGATGAACACGGCGCGCAGCGGCCCGCCGCCCAGGTCCGGGACCTCCAGGTCTGTTTCGAAGCTCTGCACCTGCCGTCCGAAGGCGTTCCGGCGCGCCGTGATGTCCATGAGACCCAGACGCGGCTGCTCGCTGCCCTCGATCTCCCGGGCCATCAGAATTAGCCCCGCGCAGGTGCCGAAAAGGGCCATGCCCTGCTCGTAGCGCTCCCGGATGGCCCTGTCCATCCCGAAGTGGGTCATCAGTTTTCCGATGGTGGTGCTTTCGCCGCCGGGAATGATGAGTCCCGCCAGCCCGGCAAGCTGCCCGGGCAGCTTCACCGGCACCGCTCTCGCCCCGGCCGCCTCCACCGCCGCGAGATGCTCCCTCACATCACCCTGGTAGCTCAGCACGCCGATCACCGGCGCCTGTTCGATCTCAGCGACTTCTTCTCTGGTCAAGCTCTGCAGTTCACTCCTCGACGTCTTCCGGGGCGGTCCCGCCCCGCTCCGGCCCCGGCGCATGGTACCGGCGATTGACGAGCGCCGCAAGCGCCGGGGCCCGCCGTAGCCCTTGCGGCAAAACGGCCCCGCGTGCTAACTGCTCTTATCAGCGGAGGTACGAACGGGGATGACCATGGAGAGACGTCACATCCTGCTCCTGTTGGCGGCGGTGTTCGGACTGTCTGCGGCGGGCGCTTTTCTGGGCGTCAGACTGGCCGGGGAGCGCGCGGAGCCGCCTCGGGTCTGGACCCTCAGCCGGCCCGCCCCCGCCCTGCTCCAGGGGCCAGCGGTCTCAGCCGTGGCCGAGCCGGACGAGCGGAGCCCGGTCATCGAGGCCGTACGCCGGGTGGGACCGGCGGTGGTGAACATCGACACCACCGCCCGCCGCTACCGCTTCTCCTTCGGCGACTTCTGGGGGTTCTTCGGGGAGCCCCAGGCGGAGGAGGTCCCGTCCGGACAGGGCTCCGGCGTCATCATCGACGGCGCGAAGGGTCTGGTGCTCACCAACCATCACGTCATCCAGGGTGCCTCCCGCATCACCGTCACCCTCCCCGACAAGCAGGCGTTCGAGGCGGAGGTGCTGGGGAGCGACCCGCCGAGCGACCTTGCCCTCCTGAAGATCGATGGCAGGAATCTGCCTCAGGCGACGCTGGCCGCGCCGGATGCGCCGGTCATCGGAAGCTGGGTGGTGGCCATCGGGAACCCCTTCGGGTTCAAGAACACGGTCACGGTGGGGGTGGTCAGCGCCACCGGCCGCAGCCTGAAAAGCCCCGGGGGCACCATTTTGCAGAACATGATCCAGACCGACGCCGCGATCAACCCGGGAAATTCCGGCGGTCCCCTGTGCAACCTTCGAGGACAGGTCATCGGGATCAACACGGCCATCATCTCGGAGGCTCAGGGCATCGGGTTCGCCACCCCGGTCTCGACGGTACGCTGGGTGGTGAAGGAGATCGAACAGTACGGCAAGGTGCGCCGCCCGTGGCCCGGATTCTACGTGCGCGACCTGACCACGCGCATCGCCGGGCGGCTCGGGATGCCGGCGGCCGAGGGGGCGCTCATCGTGCGGGTGGAACAGCCCAGCCCCGCCTCGCGCGCTGGGATCGAGGCGGGCGATGTGATTCTGGAGATCGATGGACAGAAGATCCTCACGGCTGACGACGTCGTGGGAGTGTTCGTTCAGGCGAGGGTGGGGCAGAAGATGAAGCTGGTCCTGTGGAGGGAGGGGAAAAAGGTGACCGTCACGATGGACCTGCAGGAGTCGCAGGAGCGGGCATCCAGAACCGGCGCCCTGCCGCCGGCGGGATGCGCGGACCGCACCGCAAAGCGCCCCCGACAGGATTCGAACCTGTGGCCCACTGCTTAGAAGGCAGTTGCTCTATCCCCTGAGCTACGGGGGCGCGCAACCGGGACCTCCGCCGCGCAGGAGTGCGCATTGCGCGGAAAGTCATGGTATAATCGCTGTGCAAGCGGGCGTAGCTCAGTTGGTAGAGCGCTAGCCTTCCAAGCTGGATGTCGCCGGTTCGAGCCCGGTCGCCCGCTTTTTTGCTGTACGGCCTGTTTCAGACATCGGGGTGGCCGGATTTGAACCGGCGACCTTCCGCTCCCAAAGCGGACGCGCTGCCAAACTGCGCCACACCCCGCCCCCGGCGCCTTCCCCATTATACGTGTCCCCTGCCCGCCCCGGCAATCCGCAGGTTCCGCAGTGTCCTGACCCGGCTCCTGCTCCTCCCGCGGGCGGCCGGGCGAGCCGCGGATTATACTGGCACTGTGGGAGGGCGCGATGAGAGCTCTGGTTCTGGAGGAATACGGGCGGTTCGCCCTGCGCGATGTGCCGGACCCGCAGCCAGGGCCGGGCGAAGTGCTGGTTCGCGTCCGGGCGTGCGGGATCTGCGGCAGCGACGTGCACGGCATGGACGGCAGCACCGGCAGGCGCATCCCGCCCGTCATCATGGGCCACGAGGCGGCGGGAGAGATCGCGGCGCTCGGGCCGGGCGTGTCAGGGTGGAAGGAGGGGGAGCGGGTCACGTTCGATTCGACCATCTACTGCGGCCAGTGTTCGTTCTGCCGGGAGGGGCGGGTCAACCTGTGCGACCGCAGGCGGGTGCTGGGAGTCTCCTGCGGGGAGTATCGGCGCGATGGAGCGTTCGCGGAGTATGTCGCGGTGCCGGAGCGCATCCTGTACCGGCTGCCGGATGCCATCCCGTTCCCCTGGGCAGCGATGGTGGAGGCCGTGTCCATCGGCGCGCACGCTGTCCGCATCTCGCCCGCCGGACCGGCCCGCTGCGCGCTGGTGGTGGGTGCGGGAATGATCGGCCTGCTGCTGTTGCAGGTTCTGAAAGCCGGAGGCTGCCCGCGGGTCCTGGCCGCGGATGTGGACCCCGGGCGGCTGGAGCTTGCCCGCGAACTGGGCGCCGATGGCTGCCTGGACGCATCCTCCTGCGATGTGCCGGCCGTCGCACGCTCGCTGACGGAGCGGGATGGCGTGGACCTGGCTTTCGACGCGGCGGGCAACCCGGCGGCGCTTCGGACGGCTGTCCTCTCGGTGAGGAAGGGCGGCTGGGTGACGCTGGTGGGCAATCTGGCTCCGGACGTTGCTCTGCCGCTTCAATGGACGGTGACCCGCGAACTGACCCTGCAGGGCTCCTGTGCCTCCGCCGGTGAATATCCCCGCTGTCTGGAGTTGATCGCCTCCGGGCAGGTACGGGTGGACCCTCTCATCAGCGCCGTCAGGCCGCTGGAAGAGGGCCCCGGCTGGTTCGCCCGGCTTCACGGGCGGGAGGCGGGACTGATGAAAGTGATCCTTGAGCCATGACGGCGGAAAGGGAGGCACAGAGCGTGGGCGATACGAGCATTTTCGACCTGACCGGGCGGGTGGCCATCGTCACCGGGGCCAGCCGCGGGCTCGGGCAGCAGTTCGGCCGGGCGCTTGCGCGGGCCGGAGCCGACCTTGTGGTCACCAGCCGGAGCAAGGAGTCGCTGGAGCCGTTCTGCCGGGAGATCGGGCAGATGGGCCGGCGCGCCCTTCCCCTGGAGCTGGATGTGCGGGATTACCACAGCATCCAGCGGATGGCCAGCGACGCCTGGGAGCACTTCGGCAAGGTGGACATCCTGGTCAACAACGCGGGCTGCAACATCCGCAAGCCCGCCTTCGAGGTCACCTGGGACGACTGGAACACCGTGCTCGACACCAACCTGCGCGGCACGTTCTTCGTGGCGCAGGCCGTGGCGCGCAGGATGGCGGAGCGCCGCTACGGCCGCATCATCAACATCGGCTCCGTGACCTGCGTCTTCGGATACGCGGGGCTTGCCCCCTACGGGGCCAGCCGGGGCGGCGTGAAGCAGCTCACCATGAGCCTCGCTGACGACTGGGGGCCCTATGGCATCACGGTGAACTGCCTGGCGCCGGGATGGTTCGAGACGGACCAGACCCGCGTCCTCTACCAGGACCGCGAGTGGGTGGAGTATCTCTGCGAGCGCATCCCGCTGAAACGCCCGGGCGAGCCCGCCGACCTGGACGGAGCCGTCGTGTTCCTGGCCTCCGAAGCCAGCCGCTACATCACCGCTCAGACTCTCCTGGTGGACGGGGGCATCACGGGCGGCTCCACCCGCGCGCTGCCGCGCCGGAAGGACTGACCGGCCCCGCGCCGGACCGTCACCCCCCGGATCCGCCGGGGGCCCGGCCGTCGCCCGCGCCGCGCGCTGTCCCGCCGGCGGGACTGGACGCTGTGCGTGCCGCGTTGACAGCGGCGCCCGCAGTTTTCTATAATGAAGTTGGCAGCCTTCCGCCGCGGGCGGAAGTAGGCGACGGACGGCCTCCCGGCCGGCTTTCGAGAGGTCAGAGTGTTTCCCAGACGTTCGCACTCGGTTTGCGGGGTGGCGGCGGGCTTTTACCGTCGCGCCGATGAGTTCGTGTTCCGGCATACGCCGTCCGGACACGTCCGTTGCCGTGCATGAGGTTCCGGCATCCGCCCCATACTGAGAGGAAGTGTGGGGCGGATCTTTTTTAGAGGAGATCGCCGGCCCCGGGCCGGGAGCATCAGAAGCGCGAAAGACATGGATCCTTTGAACCAGGACGTTCTGGTCCTGAACAGCGACTACGAACCCATCAACATCTGCAACATCCGGCGGGCCATCGGCCTGATCTGCCTGGGCAAGGTGGATGTGCTGCACACCGATTCCGTGACGCTGCACACCACCCGGGAGGCCATCGTCAGCCCGTCGGTCGTGCGGCTGAAATATCACGTCAAGCGCCCGATGCCGCGCCTGCGGCTCTCGCGGCGTTCCATCTTCGCGCGCGACAACTACACCTGCCAGTACTGCGGGCAGACCGCCGGTGACCTCACGGTGGACCACGTGGTGCCCCGGCGTCTGGGAGGCCGCACGGAGTGGGAGAACCTGGTCTGCTGCTGCAAGCGCTGCAACGGCAAGAAGGGCGACAAGACGCTCGCGGAGGTGGGGTTCCATCTGGCCCGTCCTCCGCGCCGGCCGCGCTGGGTGCCCTTCGTCAGTCTCACCAAGTATATGGACGGCAAGCGCAACCAGGCGTGGAGGGACTACCTGCCGCACACCCACGGCTGGGGCGGCCGCGACGCTGGCTGACCGTCCCCCGGCCGCGTTCTGACCTCTGTTTGCCCCCTTTCCAACCTTTGCGGCCCCGTGCGGGAAACGCCTGAGGCCCCGCCTTCCCCCGCCTTCCCCTCCCGTCCGGGCTTGCTCCTGCCTTGACAAACCGGCACCGGGCGGGGATGATAGAAAGCGGGGAATTTCCGGGGCCGGCGCCAGGTGATGGCAGCGGCCGGCTGAAACGCGAACTGGAAGGGAGGGCCAGTTGGTGAAGAGCAGGGTCAGCCACCGCGCGGCGATCGTTCTTGCAGGGGCGGTCCTCATCGGAGGACCGGCCATCGCAGGCCTGGATGAGGCGCTGGACGCTTACTGGCGGGGGAATTTTGCTGCGGCCTCGAGCGAGCTGTTGGCGCTGGCGAAGGCGGGGAGCTCCGTTGCGCAGTTCATGGTCGGCGTGATGTACGAGGAAGGCCAGGGAGTGGCGCAGGACTACGGGGAGGCCGTCAAATGGTATCGCCTGGCCGCGGAGCAGGGGCATTCTTACGCCCAGTTCAACCTCGGAATGATGTTTTACCGCGGCCGCGGCGTCCAGCAGGACTATGCAGCGGCTGCGAAGTGGTACCGCCTGGCCGCAGAGCAGGGCGATGCCAAGGCGCAAAACAACCTGGGGTTGATGTATGCCGAAGGCCAGGGGGTGCCCCGGGACTATTCGGAGGCCGTGAGATGGTATCGCAAGGCCGCAAAGCAAGGCCACCCTTACGCACAGTTCAACCTCGCCAGAATGTATGCGCTGGGGCGTGGCGTGGATCGAAATTACGCAGAAGCTTTGAAATGGTATCGCAAGGCAGCCGAGCAGGGTGATGCGAAGGCGCAATGCAGCCTGGGGAGGATTTATGCCGAAGGCCAGGGTGTGGCCAGGGACGAGGTGGAGGCCGTGAAATGGTACCGCAAGGCTGCGGAGCACGGACACGCGGAAGCGCAGTTCTATCTCGGGATGATGTATTACAGTGGCCGTGGTGTGGCGCAGGACGGCCGCGAGGCTTTGTACTGGTTCCGCAGAGCCGCGGATCAGAGACACCCTCTCGGGTTTTTCGGCCTTGGAAGGTGTTATGAGGAGGGGCGTGGTGTCCCCCAGGACTACTCGGAGGCCGTGAAGTATTACCGCCTGGCCGCGGAGGAGGGCAACGCCCGCGCCCGGTCCAGGCTAGGCTTCCTGTACATGCTGGGCCGCGGCGTCCCCCCTGACGACCTTCTGGCGTATGCTTTGCTGGATCTGGCGGTGTCCGGCGCTGCGTCCGAGGATACGACGACTGCCGAGGCCCGGGACAGGGTCGCCGCGAGCCTCTCCCGGGAGCAGCTGATTGCCGCCCGCGCTCTTTCGCGCGAAATGGGTAAGCCCGGCAACTTCGCCCGGGCGCTGGACGCTTATCTGAACGGCAGGGGCATGCCCCAGTGAGATCCGGGGGCCGCGAACGGCGGCCTGCCCCCCGGCGCCCCTCCTCAGCGCGCCGGAGGGAGGGCGTCGGCAGACAGGGCCTGACGGATGGACTCCGTCAGGCGCTCCAGTCCCTCGGTCAGACGCTCCAGCACCACCAGCCACTCTCCCAGATGCCTGCGTCCCGACTCGGTCAGCCGGTACACCCTGCGGGCCGGGCCCGCTTGAGATGTGTCCCACTCCGAGACCACATGCCCGTTCTGCTCCAGGTTGCGCAGAGTCCGGTAAAGGGCCGGCGCATCGATGCCGGAGTCGGTGAGAGCGTGTCCCGCCAGCTCCCCCGCAAGGTCGTAACCGTGGGAGCGGCCCTTCGTCTGCAGCACATAGAGCACCAGCGGTTCCACGAACCGGTAGAGGTTGCCCATGGAGCAGGTGCAGGGGCCCTGTTGACCGTGTCTGTGGCAGTATCCTCTGGGCATTGCCTTGAGTCCTGGCAGTTTTGCTGCCGCCGCTAATGGCTGCAGGCGTTATCGCCCGTCACCAGCGACCCTTCCAGAAAACACCGCGCCACCGCCTCCGCGTCGAGCGCAGGGGCCCCGGCGATGACCTGGATGCCGCTTTCGGCGAACAGCGCCATCGCTCTGGACCCTATCCCTCCCGCGATCACCGTCTGCACCCCCAGCTCCTTCAGCATGGCAGGGAGACGGCCGGGCTCGTGCGGAGGGGCCGGCGCCACTGTGATGCTGAGTTTCGCGGGCGAGCCGCCGTCGACATCAACGAGCGCAAACTCCTCACAGTGGCCGAAGTGCTGCGCCAGACGGCCGTCCGCCATCGGAATGGCAATTCTCATTGGCGTTTCAGTTCCTTTCAGGTTTTTCCTGCGGCGCCTCCGGGCTGCAGCCGGGTGCCGCACCCGGCGCTTGTCGCGCCAGCAAGGCCGAAAGCATGTCCCATACCTCCCGGACAGCCATCCCGGCGGCCGACCGCGGACCATCCTGCACGACCGGCAGACCCTTTCTCTGCGCCCGGGTCACCGCCGGGTCGAACGGGATCTCTCCCAGCCAGACGGCTCCCTCCTTCTCGGCGGCCGCACGGATCTCTGCAGCCTTCTCCCGGTTGATGTCGGCCCTGTTCATCACCACGAAGACCGGCAGGCCGAAGTGGCGGGCCAGGCCGGCCACGCGCTTCAGGTCGTGCTCTCCCGAGACGGTGGGTTCGCAGACCGCCACCGCCAGGGAGGCGCCCGAAAGAGACGCGATCACCGGGCACCCGATGCCGGGCGGCCCGTCCGAAAGGATGAGCCGCTCGTCGCGCTCGCCGGCTATGTCCCGGGCGGCCCGCCGGACCTCCGCCACCAGCTTGCCGCTGTTCTCCCGGCCCGGATGCAGTCTGGCGTGCACCATCGGTCCGAAGCTCGTATCCGAGATGAACCACTCGCCGCACACGGGCTGTTCGAGCTGCACGGCGGATTTTGGACACAGCAGCGCACAGAGCCCGCATCCTTCGCAAAGCCAGGGATCCACCCGGTATTTCCAGCCTCCGTCCGCGGGCTCATAGCCCTGAAGGGCATCGAACCGGCAGGCGCTGTAGCAGATGCCGCAGCCCGAGCAGCGGTCCTCCACGATGCAGGCTTCCGTGCCCGCGCGAAAAGCGTGCCGCTCCCTGACCGCCGGGGAGAGCACCAGATGCAGATCCGCGGCGTCCACATCGCAGTCGGCGATGACAGCCCGGCCCGCCAGCGCCGCGAAAGAGGCGGTGAGGGATGTCTTGCCGGTGCCTCCCTTTCCGCTCAGGATGGTCACCTCGGTGATCATGCCGCCGCCTCCGCCAGCGTCTGCGCCAGAGACTCGAACCAGACGCGCGCCTCCGGCAACGCGTCCACAGCGAGCACCCCGCGGGAGTACGCTTTCGCCACGCGGCGGTCTTCGGGAATACGCGCGAAAACCGGGATGCCCCGCTCCCCGCAGAAACGCTCCACGCGCGTGTCTTCGGGCACGGCGCGGTTCACCACGACGCCCATCCGCAGACCCATCCCTGCCGTCATCTCCACCGCGATCTCGAGGTCGTTCAGGCCGAACGGCGTCGGCTCGGTGACAAGGAGCACCAGATGAGCCTGCCGGATGGCCTGGACGGCCGGGCAAGAAGCGCCCGGCGGAGCATCGATGAGGACCGTTCCTTCGCGCGCGCGTTCGGAGATCAGCTCCCGGACGATCACCGGACTCAGGACTTCTCCGACATTGATGCGGCCCTGCAGGAACGCGATCCCGTCAGCGTGCCCCCGCTCCAGGCTGCCGATCACGCGCTCACGCTCCGTTATGGCCCGTCTGGGACAGGCGTGGAGGCACGCGCCGCAGCCGTGACAGAGCTCGGGCAGCACGAGGGTGAAACCGGGGAACTCTGCCAGCGCGTTGAACTGGCACGCCCCTGTGCAGGCTCCGCAATGAAAGCAGAGCTCTTCGTCGATCACGGGAAGCGGGACCGTCACATCCCGCTTCTGTGTCAGCTGCGGTCTCAGGAAGAGATGACCGTTCGGCTCCTCGACGTCGCAATCGATATATTGCACGGCGCAGCGACCGCTCAGGACGCGGGCCAGGTTGGTGCTGACCGTGGTCTTGCCCGTGCCTCCCTTGCCGCTCGCGACGGCGATGACGGCCGGGACCCTCGACCAGATGTTCATTCTTCGCTCATCAGGGCTGGACGCGGATCCGGGGCAGCCGCTGCGGGCGCCGGAGGGTGTCTGAAGCCCGGCAGCGGACCGCCCCGAATCCTCTTCGGAAGTTCAGCCCCTGTCCTGCTCCAGGTCGGTGAGCCGTTTCTTCAGGGCCGCCAGAGCGCTTTCCAGGACGCTGATCCGGTCGCGGATGAAGCTCTTCTCATCCTGCTCTCTGGATTCCGCTCCGGCTCCGGAGAACCAGCGCGCGCCCCATCCGCGCCCGAGACCCAGCCCGAGGCCGAGCCCCCGGCCCCCGCCGCGGCCGAAGAACCTCCCGCGGCCGGCAGCGAAGGGGGCCGCATTGCCCGAACAGGGTCCCAGTCCGCGACCCGTCATCGGCCCCTGGCCCAGAGGACCTGTTCCATCTCGCAGTGGCATTTTCGTACCTCCCTGGCCGGCCCGTCCGGCCGGCCGTCGTCGCCGGGCAGCTCCTGCCGGAGCAGCCCTGAACTCCCCTTTCGGGGTCACCGGTGAGGCTCCACGTCGGGAGCCGCGGCGGGCTTGAGATGCCCGCTCAGATAAGCCTCGATCGCTTCGCGCGCAGTGCCCGTTGCGCCGGTGATCACCGAAATCCGCGCTGACTGCAGCAGGCCGAACGCCTTCGGCCCGCAATGGCCGGTTATGACGGCGCTGATTCCCAGACGGGCCAGATTGCTGGCGCTCTGGATGCCGGCTCCCTGTGCGGCCTTCAGGTTCTGAGTGTTGTCCGCGCTCTCGTACCGTCCGGTCCCGGTATCGTAGATTACGAATGCCTGCGCCCGCCCCAGTCTGGGATCGATGGCGGAGTCCGGGTCTTTGCCCTGCGCGGTGACGGCGATCTTCACTGAACTGGCCTCCGGGCGATGCACGTTACCTGTAACTGCAAGTTACATCTATACTATACCACCCATCCTTCTTCTGTCAAGCGTCCGATCCGGAAAAGTGCCGCAGGCAACGGCAGAGGCGTTCTTCCGGAGCGGCCGGCCGCCTCCGTCCGCCTCTCCGGGAGGTGGCCGATGATGCCCTTTTGAGCGGCGGGCGCCGCGGCGGCTGCCGGGGCCGGCCCGGTCAGGCCAGGGCGCGGGCGCTACGGGGGTTGTTGGCGCGGGTCCGCAGGGCCTCCATCCGCGTCCAGAACTGCCGGTAGTTCAGTACCTGCATCCCGATCGAACGCGCGTGGGTCAAGACGGCGCGGATGAGCGACAGAGAGGGGTCCTCCCGCAGCGAGGACCAGTCGTGCGATCCCCAGCTGAAGACCAGTCCGCGCTCCGCTGCGTGGTCCAGGTCCGCTTTCATGTGGTCCAGGAATCCCTTCAAATTGCTCCAGCCCACCTTGCTCCGCAGATAGATGTCGTTCCAGCCGTGCACCATGCATTCCAGCATATCGGGGA
>Ga0209227_1000267_pt1 | contig 45478 bp, 33 predicted proteins | sample YNPBryantNP2012_FD_185815 | JGI IMG/M metagenome (GOLD analysis project Ga0209227, IMG submission 185815) | Anoxygenic and chlorotrophic microbial mat microbial communities from Yellowstone National Park, USA - YNP Bryant NP 2012 (SPAdes)... ...
AACGTGCTTGCTGGTTCTGCTGGCCGCCGCGGCCGGTTGCCAGACGGCCCGGTCGTTGCTACTGAGCGTCATCGGCGTAGAGAAGAAGCCCTTGGCGGTGGCGCTGGTCATGGACGTCAAGCCGGAAGCGGCGCTGGCCGTCCTCAACCCCTTCCCGCGGTACGCCGCGCTTCAACAGGCGCTGGCACAGGAGCTCGGCCGGCCGGTCGCGGTGGATCCGTGCTTCGCGTTTCAGGCGCAGCGGGAGCTGGAGACCGGGTGGTACCACGTAGCAGTCGTGACGCCGATTCAGTACGCGCGTCTGCCGGAGCCGTTGACCGCGAACGTCCTGGTTGTCCCGGTCGACGCGCAGGGTCGGACAGCCCGCGCCGCTGTACTCGTGGTACGGGCGGACTCGTCGGTCCGAGCGGCGGCCGACCTGCGCGGCCAGAGCGTGGCCTTTGGTCCGGAAGACGACTCGCGTACTCACCACGCGGCGTTGCAACTGTTGCGCGAGGCGGGGCTCGCACGGACTGATCTGGCACTGGAGGTTCTTCCGGTGCCTGGCTCGCTTAAGCACTTGCCGACGGCGCAAAGCGTGTTGCAGGCGGTGATCCGTGGCAGCGCCGCGGCTGGTTTTGTGGACGAGGCGGCATGGGAGGAACTGCCCGACACGGGCGGACCAGACGAGCCAGCGCGAGACATGCTGCGCATCGTCGGACGCACGGCGGCGCTGCCCGACCGTTTGTTCGTGGCTTCGCCGCGACTCGATGAGGCGACGGCGGATGCAGTTCGTGAGGCTCTTCTACGCGTTGGCACGCAGCGGCCCGATGCGCTGAGCCCGCTCGGGATCAGCGGGTACGCAGTACCGGACGCAGAGCTGCTGACGGCGTGCCGAGCGCTGTCAGGCAGCCAGCCGCAGGTCCAGGGCGCTGCCGTAAGCAAACCGGTTGAACACTGAAATCAGAATTCGAAAACTGGCGGGGCGCTCGACCAGAACCCGCCGCGCGAGTGGCGGGACGGCCCCGCCGTGGCGTGCGGGGTTCAGGTAGCGCGCCCTCGAATCGTCCATGGTCATTCAGGAACGGGGGTACGTGGTGTTTTGCCGGGCGGGCTGACTGGGGCCGCAGGACGGGCGCGGGGGCACATGTCCGGCGTGGTTCAGGGTGCCGTCTGCGTGCCAGGCGCGGTTTCCTTCCGCAGGACGAACTCGTCAAGGATACTGCCGCCGCGGGCAATTTGCCGCACAGTCAGTTGCCCGTCCTCGACGGTGACCTGAGTGAAGCTGTGGTGCTGATCGTCCGCGGCGGCGATCCAGCTTGGGCGCTGGTCGGGCGGGCGGAGGTCGTACAGCTTGGCCCCACCGGCGCCCGTGACGATGTAAGCGATGCCGTCGCCGGGCTGGACGACCTGTCCGGCCCGAAGCGGATGGGTTCGCTGGTAGTTGTGGTCATGCCCGCTGAAGACGACATCGACGCCAGCCTCTTCAAAAACGGGAACGAGCGTGTCCTGGATCGTCGCGTCGGGGGGGTACTTGCCGGCGGTGTAGGGGGGATGGTGCAGGGCGACGAACTTCCAGCGGGCGTCACGCGGGGACATCACGCTGAGGATCCAAGGGGCGACATGAGCGCGTAGCGTCTTTTCGTCCGCATTGCTGTCGATCACCGCCACCCGACAGGATGCGTGGTTAAACCAGTAATTGTGCTTGGGCGGAAGCCCCGCCGGCCCATTGTCCGGGACCACGAAGACTTCCTCGTACGCCGGGGCGGCGCCGTCAGACCGCACGTCGTGGTTGCCCAGGCAGGGCCACAGCGGAATGGAAGCGAGCAGCGCCCGATAGGGTGCAAAGAAGCGCTCTTCGTAGAGTGTGCGCTCGCCGGCCGGGTACACGATGTCCCCGGTGTGCAGAATGAAGTCGGGTGGTGGCTGGCTGGCCAACATCTCGCGGGCCAGAAGGTACTGTGCCCGCGAGCCCATGCCGCTGTCGCCAAACACGAGGAACGTGAACCGCTGCCCCGCAGGCGCGCCGGTCCGTAGTGACAGATCACGCGTCAGCAGGCGCTGTCCGGTGCGGATCTGGTAGGGATACACGCTCCCCGGCTCCAGACCGTCCAGATGCGCGACGCAGCGGCGGCCTGCGCTGTGAACGGGGTAACCTCGCCCCTCGCCGTCGATCGTCACGACCACGTCGCAGCGCGCCGGTCGCGTGAGATACCAGACCAGCGTAGCCGATCGTGGCCCGACGGCTTGAACAAGCGGACCTTCGATAATCCGGGCCGGCAGGATCCAGGGGGCGACGGCGTGCATCAACGCCGCGAAAACGATCAGCAGGATGACCCACAGCAGGATGACCCGCGGCGGCACCGCCCCCAAGCGGCGCGGCGCATGTCCGGCTCGATGCCAAGCGGCGGTGCCGGCGGGGGTTACGGACGCTCGGCAGTCGGCGATGCAGGCCGTCATTCCGGAAGCACCGGGTCTCGGCGACGCGAACGCGGACCGAGCTTTTCCGCCAGTCGGCGGGCGACGTTCTCGGGAACCAGATGTTGAATACGCGCCAGGTCCCAGCCGCCCAGCTCGTAAATCTGCTTTATGTACGTGCTCGACGTAAGGACGTGCTGATCGCTGGTCAGCATGAATACCGTCTCCACGCCACCGATCAGTCGGTTCAGATTCGCAAGCTGAACCTCGTGGCTCAGATCCGCCATATCGCGTATGCCACGCAGCAGGACATGTGCGCCGCACTGCCGCACGAAGTCGATCGTCAGCCCGTCATAGGTTGCGGCCCGGACGTTGGGCAGATCCGCCAGATGTGGCAGCAGCAGTTCGAGTCGTTCCTCGGGCGTAAAAAGCTGCTCCTTCTCGGGGTTCTGACCGATGCCGACGATCAGCTCGTTAAAGATCTTGGCACCGCGGCGGATCACATCGAGGTGGCCAAAGGTTACGGGGTCGAAGGAGCCTTGGTAGACAGCGATGATTCGTTCCGGAGGATGGGCCATTGCCGATGCCACATACGGGTTTCGAAGAACGCGGGCACACGCGTACATGCTACGAGGCCCGGTAGAGGGCTGCAACACGGGTCGCGGGTGCTTGCTACGGGACGCACGTGGTGGTAGGTAAGAGTCGGCGCGGGCGTCGCCGGTGGCCGCGGGCGCGGTTCGGACGCCGGCAAAGAGGATCCAGAACCATGCGTCGCACGTGCAGTATTCTGCTCGGCTTGGGGCTAGCCGGACTGGTGGGGAGCTGCCAGACGCCGGGACCGACTCCGGTCGTTGATCGGCAACTGGCCGTCAACACGCTCCTTCCTGCCCCGGAGGACTTCGCCCGGAAACGGATTGGGACGCCGGAGTATCCGATTCCCCCATATGCGAAGTTCCTGAAGGGCGTGAAGATTTGCCTGGATCCAGGGCACGGGGGCGACGCCGACAAGCGCGGTTACAAGCGCGGCCCCACGGGTGTGCGCGAGGCGGAAGTGAATCTGCGGGTGGCCAAGTATCTGCGCGACCTGTTGACGCACAGCGGGGCCGAAGTGCGGCTCACACGCGAGGAAGACGTCGACCTGTCGTTGAAGGATCGGGCGGCGATCGCCAACGATTGGGGGGCAGACCTGTTCATCTCCCTGCACCACAACGCGATCGACAACAAGCCGCAGGTCAATCACACGACCGTCTGGTACCACAGGGATGTGGACTACCGGCCGTCGAACCTGGACCTGGCCCGGTACCTGTGTCAGGGGCTGTACGACAGCCTGGCGCTGCCGCAGATCACCGATGTCCCCCTGAAGAGCGATCAGCTCATGTACAAGGAGGGCTTTGGAGTGCTGCGTGCCGCCCGCGTGACGGCGGCTTTGACGGAGACCTCGTTCTTCACGAACCCGGAGGAGGAACAGCGGCTCCGTCGGCCGGAGTACAACCTGAAGGAGGCTTACGGGCTGTTCCTTGGACTGGCGCGCTACGCCGCGGGCGGTCTGCCTCGGGCTCGTCTCGTCGAGCCAGCGGACGGCGTGCTGTACATCAACGCGGAGAGACCGGAGCAGGAGGCACCTGAGACGACCGAGCCCGATTCGGCCGCCGGCCGGCTGTTGCCTGCTCCGACTGCCATCGCGGTGCGGACAGCGCTTCTGAAGGAACAGGACAGCGAAGATGAGGGGGATAACGAGGGCGAAGAGGACGTAGAGGAAGAGGCGGAGGAAGACTTTGTCCCCATCATCTTTGAGCTGGATGACGGCTTGCGGGGCCGGAAATCCTGGGGTGCCGAGCGCCAGATGATCCTCACGGATACCATCGCGGTCCGTATCGACGGCGAGCTCGTGCCATGGGATTTTCAGAACGAGGGTTATCGACTCACGGTCGGCGTGCCCGTGGACATCGAGCCGGGTCTGCATCAGGTGGAAGTCCAGTTCCAGAACATGTTCAAGAACTCGGTGCTGAACCCGTTTTTCACCATCGAAGTGCGCTTCGGCGATCCGTCGCAAGACCGTCCGCAGTGACCGCGACCGGGTGGGTGTCATGCAACGGCGGCCTGCGAGCGGGGTCGCTTTGTGCTTGGCGGGCGATGACGCGGGGCGTAATATCGGCGACAGATCGCCGCCGACGCATTGCCGGGGCAGGTGGTGGAGGTGTCTGCGATGGCGCCACATTCGGGTCCCGCATCGTCGCCGCCCGGAACCTTGCGCGGTCTGATCCTGCGTAACCGGAGCTACCGACGCTTCCACCAGGAGGTGCCTGTTGACCGCCGAACACTGGAGGAACTGGTGGACCTGGCGCGACTGTCGGCGTCGGCCGCAAATCGTCAGCCGCTGAAGTTTCTGCTGGCCTGGACGCCGGCACAGGCGGCGCGGATCTTTCCGCACCTAGGTTGGGCCGGCTACCTGACCGACTGGTCGGGGCCGGCCGAGGGCGAGCGCCCTCCAGCGTACATTCTGATCTTGGGCGACACGGAGATCTCGCCAGCCTTTGGCTGTGATCACGGCATCGCGGCTCAGAGCATCCTGCTTGGGGCGGTCGAAAGGGGGCTCGGCGGCTGCATGATCGGCTCGATCCAGCGCGAGGCGCTGCGGGCGGCGTTGAACCTCCCCGCGCGGTACGAAATCCTGCTCGTTCTCGCACTGGGGCGACCGCGCGAAACCGTGGTCATCGAACCGTTGGGGCCGGAGGGTGACATCCGTTACTGGCGTGACGCCGCCGGCGTTCACCATGTCCCGAAGCGCGCGTTGGCCGACATCATCCTGAACTGGGGACCGGACGGGGTCACAGTGGGGAAACCGTCGTGACGGCTCAGTGCCTGCGCTACGACATCTTGCCGACGCTGGGGAACGGACGCCTCGTGCTGGCCTTCTCCGGCTGGATGGATGGGGGGGACGTCTCGACCGGCACGGTCGAGTGGCTGATCACGGTTCTCGACGCCCAGGAGGTGGCCCGCATCGACCCGGAGGGTTTTTACATTTACAACTTTCCAGGGTCCATGGAGGTGTCTGCGCTGTTCCGGCCGCACACCCGTATCGTAGACGGTGCCGTGCGCGCCTTTGATCCCCCGCGCAACTGCTTCTATAGCGCGCCAGAGCAGAATCTCCTGCTTTTCCGCGGCCGCGAACCACACCTCAACTGGAATGCCTTCGCCGACGCCATCTTCGACCTCGCCGCCCGCACCGGCGTCACGCGGATCTACTTTGTCGGCAGCTTCGGCGGCACCGTCCCCCACACCCGCGAGCCACGCCTGTGGTGCACGGTGTCCGAGGACACTTTGAAAACCGAGCTCATTCCGTATGGCGTGCGCTTCACCACCTACGACGGCCCGGCGGGGTTCGCGACCCAGCTCGTGTGTCAGGCTCGCGACCGGGGCGTGCAAATGGTAGCCGTGGTAGCCGAGATCCCGGCGTACATTCAGGGGACCAATCCGAAGGCCATCGACGCCGCGGTCCGTTTCCTGGCAGCGGTTCTCAATCTCACGGTTCCCTTGGGCCGGTTACGGGAACTGAGTGCCGTCTGGGAGGACAAGGTGAATGAGGTTCTGGAGCGCAAGCCGGAGCTCGTCGCGCACATCCGTAAGCTTGAAGAGGACTATGACAACGAGGTGTTTGACACACAGATGGGGGAACTCAAGGAGTGGCTCGAGCGGCAGGGCATTCGCGTCGATTGACCGCCTCCCGGCGCGGTACGCGACATGGTGAATGGGGGGCTGTACGGGTTGGTGCTTGCGGCGGCGCCGGCTGAGGCCGGCGCTACGGCGCCCGCACTGATTACAGAACCGGGGGCGATTCTGGCCGTCCTTCTGGCTGTCCTGGCCGTCATTCAGTGGTTGGCGCGGTTCCCTCGTGCCCGCCGGTTCTTCGGCATCGTTCCGCCGTTGCTGTTCTGTTACTTCATTCCAACCGCGCTGACGACCTGCGGGGTGATTCCGGCCGAATCGAGGCTGTATGAATGGGTTCGGCAGGTTCTGCTGCCCGCCAGCCTGTTGCTGATTGTGCTGGCGCTCGACGTGCCCGGGGTCGTCCGGCTGGGTCCCAAGGCGCTGCTGATGACGCTGACGGGAACCGCGGGCGTCATCGTGGGGGCGCCGGTGGCCCTGCTGGTCGGTCAGGTTGTATTGCCGGTTGACTGGAAACTGCCGCCCGAAGCGTGGAAAGGACTGGCTGCCCTGTCCGGCAGTTGGATCGGCGGCGGAGCGAACTTCCTGGCGATTGCGGAGGTGGTCCGCACGCCCCCGGGTCTGTTGGGCACGATGGTCATCGCGGACGTCGCCGTCGCCAACCTGTGGATGGGCTGTCTGCTGTACCTCTCGGGCCATCAGCAGCGGGCGGACGCATGGCTGCGGGCGGATACGGAGCCACTCCGGCGACTGGAAGCGCAGATGGCGGCGTACCAGCAGCACATCGCGCGCACCCCGGGTGTGGCCGAGCTGTTGTTGATCCTGGCGATCGCTTTCGGCGGAAGCCAAGTGAGCGAGTGGTTGGCACGTTGCCTGCCAGAGCTGGGCGCGATGATCTCGCGGACCACCTGGAAGTATGTCCTCGCGACGGCCTGCGGGGTGCTGCTGTCGTTCACGCCGGCCCGCAGGCTGGAAGGGGCGGGCGCGTCGCAGCTCGCGACGGCCATGCTGTACCTGCTGGTGGCCTGTATTGGCGCATCGGCCGACTTTCGGATGATCGGTCGCGCGCCAGGCTTCATTCTCGTGGGCGCAGTATGGATGGTTGTGCACGCCGGAGTCCTGCTGGTGGTCGGCCGATGGGTCCGTGCGCCGATCTTCCTGCTGGCCGTGGGGTCGCAGGCCAACATCGGCGGCGCGGTCAGTGCGCCGGTGGTCGCAGCCGCTTATCAACCGGCGCTCGCGCCCGTCGGTGCCCTGCTGGCCGTGCTTGGCTACGTCCTGGGCACCTATGGCGGCCTGCTGTGCGCCCAGCTTCTGAGGCTGGTCGCCGGGGACTGAGCCAGCATGCACCCGGGACCCGCGGCGTCACTCGTCGGCTTCGGGTTCCACCGCAGACGTCGACAGGCCGCGCTCGGTCGGCCGCGCCTGCGCAGCAAACGGCGTTTCATGGCGGAGTTCGCCGGTGGCGGTTATGCGGACGATCACTGCGCCTGTTCGACCCGTCTCAAGGACTGGCACGTCGTCGCCCAGCATCTCAGCCACCAGCCGGGCTACTCGCGGGCGCGGCGTGCGGGTGGAGACGATCACCAGACGGGGTGTGACCGCGGCGTAGAACGCCTCGGTGACGCCTCCCAGCACCTGGCCGTGATGGGGCGTGACCAGGACATCCGCCTTCAGTCGCAGCTTTTGGTCGCGCTGCGCCGCGAGCAGCGCGTTGAGCGTTGCGCGTTCCGCATCTCCTGGTAGCAGGACGCTTCTGCCAGCGCACGTCACCCGCAGCACCAGCCCCTGGTCGTTGATTTTCCCCTGGGGTCCCAGATCCGCCGGCGGCCAAAGGACTTCGACCGAGGCGCCCCCAACAGCCAGCGTGTCGCCGGCACGCAACACCCCGGGGGCTCGGTGCTCCGGTGGCAACGACTGTGTAAGCCGGTGCAAGGGGGTGTGCGGATCCGTCTGCGCGGCGAAGTGTGCGTTGGTCATCCAGCGTCGGGTGGGCAGCTCGCGCAGCAATGTGGGCAACCCGCTGTAGTGGTCAAAGTTTGCATGTGACACGATCACGTTCTCGACCGCCCTGATGCCTTGTGACCGAAGCGCGCCGCTTACGAGTTCGCCCACGTCGGAGTTGGTGTCGGTGCCGACATCCACAACGACGGCCCGCCCGTCCGGCGTGGTCAAAACGGCCGCACTGCCATTGCCCACAGCCAGTACCTGGAGGGTGTATTCGCCACTGTGCTCCGGCGGCCGCCAGACAAGCCATGCGAGCCATGCGGACGACAGAACGGCCGCCGCGAGACCGACCGCCGCGGCGACGCCTCGTGCCCGGCGGCGACTCCCAGGGGCCGGCGCGGCGGCGACCAGCCTCTCCGCGTTCGGCTCGCGCACTGGGCGGCGGACCATCCGGTCGAGCACCAGGATCAGCGCATACGTCACCAGGACAAGCCACAGGGGCGGGCGCGGCGTGCTTACGGCGGAGGCGGGCAGGTGCTCGAAGCGGGCCACGATCCACAGCAGCAGCCCGCACGTCGCATGCAGCGCCCCCGCGGCGATATGGCCCACGATCGGCAGCAGGGCATTGCTCAACAGCGTGAAAAAGCTGAGCACGGTGACCACAGTGACCAGCGGCGTCAGCAGCAGCGTTCCGAGCCAGCCCCAGGGGGCCACGCGCTGAAAGTGCCATAGTACGAGTGGGAGCGACACGGCCCACGCGACAAGGCAGCTCAGAAACAGGGTGGCCAACGCGTGCCCGGTGCGGCGTGCGAGCACCGTCCACAGGCTCTCGACTTGCGGTTCGAGCGGTGCGACGGCAGGGGAACGCGGAGCGGGCACGAGTCGGACCAGCGCGAGCACGAGCCCGAAGGAAAGCTGAAACCCGGGACGAAACAGTTCACCGGGGTTGATGAGCAGCACAAAGCCCGCCGACGCGGCCAACCAGTTTATGAAGCACACCGGGCGACGGAGCAGCGTCGCCATGGTGGCCAAAGCTGTGGCGACGGCCGCACGCAGTATCGGTGCGTTCGGCTCGGCCACGAGCGCAAAGGCGAGCACCAGAGTCAGCGCGGCCAGCGACGCGGAGAGGGAACCACGGCGAAGCAAACGGCGCGCGACCCACCACGCGGTGGCTGCCAGCAGAGAGACATTGAACCCGCTGACCGCCAGGAAGTGCATCCCGCCGGCTCGGAGAAACGCCTCGTTGATGCTGCGATCGGCGGCCGTGCGGTGCCCCAGTACCATCGTGTCGAGCAGGCGAACGGTCGGATCACTGTCCAGGTCCGCCCACGGTTCAAAGAGGAGGTTGTGGGCCGCAGCCCGCAGCTTTGTAATCAGTCGTGCGGTCCACGCCGGCTCGATCGGTAGTGACCGCACATATTGCGGACCTTCCACGAGCAGACCGGCGTCAATGCCCTGTTGAGCGTACCAGCGCGACCAGTCCTGTTCGGCCGGATTGTTCGGACGGACTGGACGATACAACTTGCCGGTCAGCTCCACGTGCTGCCCCAGGGTCAGGTCGAGGTCGGCGGCCTCGATGTTCACCCGCAGGGTCCCGAGGATAGGCACGGGCGGGTTGAGAGTCCGCAGCTCGCGCAGCGCAAGAACGAACTGCGTTCGAGGGGGCGGGTCGAAGGGCAAGAAAGGATTCAGCCTTGCAGCCGGGCGCTCCACAGGGCTGGTGACGATGCACCCGGCTACGCGGGTGAGTACCGGCTCATCCGGCAGGATGTGCAGCACGTGATTGGGCGGTCGGTAGGTCATTGCCTGATGGCGCGCTGCACCCACGCAAAAAGCGAGCCCCAAGACCAGGCTGACACTGGCCGACCGTCTGCGCCGGACGCACGGAAGTGCCACTGCGACCAAGCCCAACAGCGGCACGATGAGCAGTCCATGACGCCAAGGCGGGTCCAGCGGACCAAGTGTATTGGACAGCGCAATGCCGCCCATCAAGGCGAGCACGGGGTACAAAAGCGGAGCCGGCCGGGTAAGCGAAGCGGTCCGCGGTGGGTCGGCAAGCGGTTCACGCGGCGGTGACGACATCTCTGGAGAATTTAACAAGACCTGGCATTGGCGGTCATGGGCTTGGGCCGCACGAGCCAGGCCGCGGGTCCTTGACCGCCGGCCGCGAAATGGCGACCCTTTTCCCACGGGCGGCGGTGTGTTGCCGCCGATCAAGCGTCGCCAGGAGGAAGCCGTGGCCGAGCACGTGGCGAAGAACGACCCACTGACCAGCGGCGGTTTCGAAACCCAGTGTGCACACTACGGCGAGCACCGGCTCGCGCACGGCGGGGCGGTGGCTCCGCCCCTGTACCAGACGTCCAATTTCGTCTATCCGGATGCGGAAGCGTTCGAGCGGCGACTGCTCCGGCAAAGCCCGTACTACGATTACACCCGCGTCGGCAACCCGACGACGGCCGTGCTCGAGGCGAAGCTGGCCGTGCTGGAGCACGGGACGTGGGCGCGGGGGTTTGCGTCAGGGATGGGAGCGATTACGGCCGCGATCAACGCCTGTGTCGAATCCGGTGCCCATGTCGTCGCGGTGGCCAACTGCTATCCGCCGACGCACGAGTACCTGGAGCAGTATCTGACGCGCTTCGGGGTCACAACCACCTTCGTCCATGGCACGCAACCGAGCGACCTGCTTGCTGCCGTGCAGGACAACACGCGGCTGATCTACCTTGAGAGTCCCACGTTCGGGCTGAACGAGATCCTGCCGATCGAGCCGATCGCGTCGGCGGCCCGACAGCGGGGCATCGTGACCGTGTTCGACAATTCCTGGGCGACGCCGTACTTCCAGTGTCCGTTGGACTTCGGCGTGGACCTGGTCGTGCACAGCGCGACCAAGTACATCGGAGGACACAGCGACGTTGTGGCCGGCATGGTCGTGGGCCGGGACGAGGAGTTGCGGCGCCGGGTGTGCCGCGAGGCCGAGCTGCACGGCGCGACCCTCGACCCGTTTGCGGCCTGGCTGCTACTGCGCGGGCTGCGGACCCTGGCGGTGCGCATGGAGCAGCATCAGCGCAGCGGATTGGAGATTGCCCGTTTTCTGGCCAGACATCCGAAGGTGGCGCAGGTGTACCATCCGGGGCTGGAAAGCCATCCGCAACACACGCTGGCCCGCACGCAGTTGCGCGGCTTCGCGAGCCTGTTCAGTTTCGCGCTGCACGATCAGTCGCGGGAAGCGACCCATCGGTTTCTCAATCGTCTACGGCTGTTCAGTCTGGCGGTAAGCTGGGGCGGCTACGAAAGCCTCGCGACGGGTGGCACATTCTTTGACCGACACGCGAGCGGTGCTCGCTGGCTCATACGCCTGCACGTTGGCCTGGAGACGACGGCCGACCTGCTGAATGACGTCCGTCAAGCGCTGGAGGACTGACTCGCGATGGCAGCGCCCCATGGCAAACGGTCCAGCGGCGCCCGTCCTCAGCACACGCGTCGGCGACCTGCCGAGCGCGACGTCTATGAACACCCGCTGGTCGGTCGCTATGCCTCGCCGGAAATGGTTCGTCTGTGGAGCCCGCGCTACCGGGTTCAGATCTGGCGCCGGATCTGGCTGGCGTTGGCCGAAACGCAGCGCGAGCTGGGCGTGCCGATCAGCGCGCAACAGATCCGTGCCCTGCGGAAGGCGGCGGACGACATCGACTTCGCGGCAGCGGCGGAGTACGAGCGCCGCACACGCCATGACGTCATGGCCCACGTGCACGCCTTCGGAGACGCTGCCCCGGCGGCTCGCGGAATCATTCACCTCGGCGCCACGAGCATGGACGTTGTCGACAACGCCGACCTTCTGTTGATGCGTGAAGGGCTCGGCCTGCTCGTCGGGCGGCTGGTGGCCGTGGTGCGCGTGCTGGCGGATTTCTGCGAGCAGCACGCGGACCTGCCCACGCTCGGGTTCACGCACCTCCAGCCGGCACAACTGACCACCGTCGGTAAACGGGCCTGCCTGTGGCTTCAGGACCTGGTGACGGATCTCCAACGCCTGGAAGCGTTACGTGTTGGGCTGCGCTGCCGGGGACTCCGCGGGGCGACCGGTACCCAGGCCTCCTTCCTGCAGCTGCTGGGCAGTCCCGCCCGAGTGCGGCAACTGGAAGTGCGCTTCGCGCGGCGACTCGGCTTCGACGATGCCTACCCCGTCTGCGGTCAGACTTACTCCCGCAAAGTGGACGCCGAGATCGTTTGTGCGCTCGCATCCTTCGCGGCCACGGTTCAGAAAATCTGTGGCGACATCCGTCTGCTGGCGATGCTGCGGGAGATCGAGGAGCCATTCGAGCCCGGGCAGGTCGGCAGCTCCGCCATGCCGTACAAGCGGAATCCGATGCGCTGCGAGCGGGCGACCGGGCTGGCGCGCTATCTGATTTCTCTGGTCAGTTCACCGCTGATGACCTTCGGCACGCAGATGCTGGAGCGGACGCTCGACGACTCGAGCAACAAGCGGCTTGTCATGCCCGACGCCTTTTTGACCGCTGATGCGCTGGCGATTCTGCTTTACAACATCCTGTCCGGATTGGTTGTCTACCCGGCGGTCATCGCGGCCCACATCCAGGCCGAGCTACCCTTCCTCGCCACAGAGAGCATACTGATGCACGCCGCGGCGCGGGGGCAGGATCGACAGGCAGTGCACGAACTGTTGCGACGCCAGGCGCGCGAAGTGCGGGAGCACATGCAGCGGCAGGCCGGCGACAACGACCTGCTGACGCGCTTGAAGGCGGAGCCCGCTCTGGCCGGGCTGCCTTGGACGAAGATCCTCTCGCCGCAGCGGTACGTGGGCCTGGCCCCGCAGCAGACGCGCGCTTACCTGCGCCGTCATGTGCGACCTCTGCTGGCACGCCTGGCCAGCCGGGAACTCAGGCCGGCGGCATTACGCGTGTGATCACCACGTACGGGCGGCGGCGATGGCCGTCGGGTCCTTGGCGAAGCGCCGGGCCGTCTCGGGCGTGATGCGGCCAGCCTTGATGAGGCGCTGGAGGTCATCATCCAGCATGATCATGCCGTCGCGTTTGCCCGTCTGAATGGCTGACTCGATCGTTTCGATCTTGCCCGCCCGGATTGCGGCCTGCACGGGCTGCGTGACGTGCAGCACTTCCAGGGCCAAGGCGCGTTTGCCGGTCTCGTCCGTAGAGGGCAGCAGGTGTTGGCAGACAACGGATCGCAGACTCATGGCGAGCTGAGCACGGACGTCGTCCTGCGTTTCCTGCGGGAAGATGTCCACGAGGCGGGTCAGCGCGCCCTTGGCGTCGCGGGTGTGCAGGGTGGTGAGAATCAGGTGGCCGGTTTCGGCGGCGCTCAGCGCCATCTGCGCGGTTTCGCGGTCACGGATTTCGCCCACCAGAATTACATCCGGATCCTGGCGCAGGCCGTGCTTGAGGCCGTCGGCGAAGGAGTCCACGTCGCGGCCGACCTCGCGCTGGGTCACGATTCCACCCGGGCCGGGAGCGTGGATGTACTCGATGGGCTCCTCGATCGTCAGTACGCGGCGACTGCCATCCTGGCGAATGAGATTAACGAGCGCCGCGAGCGTAGCGGTTTTCCCGGAGCCGGTTACGCCTGTGATGACCACCAACCCGTTGCGGTGCGAAACCAGCCGCTCGGCCAGCTCCTCCGGAAAGCCCAGCCACTCCAGCGTCGGAATCGCGTTCGGAATGTGCCGCAGGCAGGCACACCACTCGCCCTGCGACAGGTACACGCTGGCGCGGAAGCGGCAGCACGTCCCCCGGTGTGCCACCGTCACCGAGCAGTCGAGGTTCTTCGTCTGGTCGAGAAGGCGACGGGCGCGCTCGGGAACCAGCGACTCGACAATCTGTCGCGTTCGCGCGGCGTCGAGGCGGTGGTCGCCAGTGGGTTGCATTCGTCCGTGCACGCGGAACGTCGGGGCGTAGCCCGGGACGAGATGAACGTCCGACGCACCGCACTCGACCGCTGATTCAAGAAGTCTCAGCAGTTCCGCTGACGGCACCGGGGCATCTCCATTCCCATTCCCGCGACCCCGGGCGACAGCTAGCGCTCCTTCCAGCGCCTCCGGACCCAGTGAAGTCACGTCGATCTCCAGCATACCACGTTACCGGCGGTGCAGCCGCCCGGCCTCCGATCGCACGTAACTTCCGTTGAGGAAATGACGTGCGATGCTCCAGGTCCTGCCAGCGCCCCAAGCTTCCCTTTGTAATACGTTCGACCAGGGCTCCGGTGGCAGCGCCAGTCGTGTTTGGCGCTGCCGGGTCACGCGGTTTCCGAACCACCACGTGGCGCGTCGGGGCGCCAGCATACCCGACAGTGCATATGTACGATCGGCTGAAAAGGATCGCCGGTGGACCGCGCCAGTTGGGCCGCAGCTTGTGCCCCGTTTCGAAAAGGGCTCAGCCGCGGAGATCCTGAGGCCATGCAGAGGCGTGTGTCTTAAGTCGGCGGGCATTTCGCACCGTCTGTGCGTGGGAGCGGGGCCGGCCTGCGCGGTGGTGTGTGCTTCACGCGGGGGTGCGGGCTCCGTAGAATGAGCTGGCGGGCACAGCGGTGGGTGCAGGACGACCGGTGGCCCGCGTCCGGTACGAAGGGAAATCGTTATGGCAGGGCATTCGCACTGGGCACGAATCAAACGCGCCAAGAGTGTTGCCGACGCCCGCCGGGGACGCGTCTGGAGCAAGCTGGCGCGGGCGATCATCGTGGCGGCGCGGTCTGGAGGCGGCGACCCGGAGGCGAACCTCAGTTTGCGGTACGCGATTGATGCCGCCCGCGACGCCAATATGCCGAAGGACACAATTGAGCGGGCCATCAAGAAGGGGACTGGCGAACTTGCCGGTGGAGTTTTGGAGGAGCTGGTCTTCGAGGGCTACGGTCCCGGCGGCGCGGCCGTGCTGTGTGTGGCCCTGACGGACAACCGCAACCGCACCGCGCCGGAGATCAAGAAGATTTTCGAGCTCAATGGCGGGAAGCTGGCTACTCCGGGCTCGGTCAGCCGGATGTTCACCAAGCGAGGCGTATTTGTGATCTCGGCTCAGCAGGCGGACGAGGACACGCTGACCAGCATTGCGCTGGACACCGGGGCGGACGACGTGCAGCCGCTGGGCGATGCGTTCGAGCTTTCGTGCGATCCCAGCGTCTTCGGCAAGGTGCGGGCGGCTCTCGAAGCTGCCAATATCAAGCCCGAGAGTGCCGAAGTTTCGATGGTGGCGGCGGTGTCGGTGACCCTCCAGGGCGAGGACGCCGAGCGGATGATGAAACTCATCGACGCGCTGGAAGACCACGACGACACGCAGAATGTGTACACGAATTTCGAAGTGTCCGGCGAGGACGCGGTGCGGCTGTCGGGGGGATGACACGGGATCAGCGAGGAGGATGCGCATGGCTCGCGGGTGGGCGTGCCTGGACTGGGGGTCGTTGTTGGCCGTCAGTCTGTCGACAACCGGCTGTTTCACGATCGCGAAGCAGGCCTTCCAGGAAGCGCGTGGGGCACAGGCAGACGTCGTCGCGGTGACCGAGCTGCGCGCGGGGACGCTGGCCCGGTACCGGGCTATCGAGTTTCTGCCGGCAAAGACGACGGTGGGACCGAAACTGTGTCCGCCCGAAGTCTTGCGGGCGTATGACTATTGCGCGAATCAAACACGAGCCGAGCTGCGTCGCCTCTTTCCAGGTGAGGAGCCGAGACTCACGGTAGCCAGCGAAGTGCTGTATTTTCAGAAGAAAGGGCTGCTCGGCGGGGCGCTGATGCTGACACGCGTGCGTCTGAGCGAGGGCGACCAACTCCTCGCCGACGTCGTTGTGAAAGCCGAAAGTGAGTCGTTCCGGGCGGGCGGCGAGGACGACATCGCGGGCGCCTCCCTGAGTGCCTTGCGGAGATTCTTAGAGGGCCACGCGGGAATCGCCAAGGCTGGACAAGCCCGAGGGGTAGCGCGACCGGCGGCGACGGCACCCGCATCCGCAGCGACGCGGCCGGCGGGGCCTTGACGGCCTTTCACGCGGTGATCGCGACCCACGGGCGGTACATGCCCGTTACCCGGCGAATTGGCGCGCCGTGGGCTCCGGCGCTGCTATCCCGTGACCAAGCGTTCTTCCACACGCAAACCACGCATGGCCAGCTCGCTGAGGTACTGCTGAGTCGGGATGGCGACCTCCAGCGGACGCGCGCCGGGGGCCAGCAGGCGGCGGGCCTGCATGTGGGCCACGAGCGCGGCCGGGAAAGCCGTGGTTCGCTCCATGGCCGTGAAGCCGGTCTGCTCGTCATGACGATCGAACAGGTCGTATTGCCGGACGCATGGGCGCCCCCGGTGACGTCCGCGGACCGTGCAGCGCAGCACGACGAGGTCGCGGATATCGGGGTACGTGAGCCGCTCTTCGAACAGCGCCCGCAGGACCGTACGGGGCATGACAACGCGCCCATCGCGCAGCGTCACGGATTCTTCGAAGCACCCCAGCTCGAAGAGCGCTCGGATGATCGCGAAGTGACCTGCGTAGCGGACCGTCTTGTAATCGTACGTTCGCAGCCGCCCGCGGAACGTCTCCGGGCACGTACTGGTCCCTCCGGACGTGACCGCGGCCTCGCATCGGCCCAACGGCGGCGGGAATTCGATCTCTTCGACCTCCGTCAGGGTTGGCACCTCGACCCGCTGCCCGTCGCGAAGAAACTCTGCCTTCCCGCTGTACTCGTTGACCAGCCCTTCGAAGTTGAAAACCAGCTTGTACCCGAGCGGCCCCACCGGCCGTTCCGGCAGGCCGCCGCAGCGGACGTGCACGTGCTCAGGCTCGTCCATGCTCGCGACGCCATGAGCTGCCAGGATGTTTCCCAGCCCGGGCGCCAGGCCGCAGTCCGGGGCGACACTGACACCCGCCGCGACGGCGGCGGCATGTCGCGACAGTTGCTGTCGCACAACGCTCGTGTTTCCGCCCAGGTCGCAGAAGGAGACCCGGGCCGCGATGGCCGCGTCTGTCAGCCCGACGTTGAGCCGGTAGGGCACCGCTGACAGTAGCACGTCGGCACCGCGAATCAGCGCGCTGACATCACCTGGCCGACCCGCGTCACATCTGGCACAGAGGAACGCCGTGGCCTGCTCGGGGAGCAGTGTCGCCAGCCGCACCACGGCGCGACGGGCGACCGGTTCGTCGGCGTCGGCGACCACGACGCGTTTTGCTTCGCCGAACCGGGCGAGATCATAGGCCAGCGCGACGCCCTGTCGGCCGGCACCGAGCACTACGTATGTGTACCGCATGTCGTCTGCTCTCCTAACCGGATCCGCGTATTCAACCTCGGTCTGGGACAGGTCGTCAGGCGTGGCTATCCCATATTGGCTCGTCGACGCCTGCCTGACGATTGTCATACCGGGCCATGACAAACAGGGCATCCGAGAGGCGGTTCAGGTATGGCAACACATGAGCCCCTACGGCCTCGTGACTGGCCAGCGCGACAACCTCGCGCTCGGCCCGACGGCAAACGGTGCGCGCTACGTGCAGGTGGGCCGCGGCCGGCGTGCCCCCGGGCAAGACGAAGTTCTGGAGCGGCGGGAGCTGACCGTTCAGGTGGTCGATGAGTTCCTCCAAAGCCCGCACGTGTCGCGCCTCGATCCGTGGGCCGGGACGCTGTGCCTTCTCCGCCTCAGGGACGCACAGCTCGGCGCCGAGGTGAAAGAGCTCGTTCTGTATTCGCCGCAGGGGCTCAACCAGCTCGGCGCAGGGATGAACCGTGAGCACGACTCCGAGCTGAGCGTTGAGCTCGTCTACGGTGCCGTACGCGCTGATGCGCAGCGCATTCTTCGGTACACGCTGACCCGTGCCCAGGCCGGTCGTTCCGTCGTCCCCGGTTCGCGTGTAGACCTTCGTGATGCGGGGCATGAGTGTCCCTTTCGGCGGCATGGAAGCCGCGCCGACTAAAGCCCTGCCGATTTGCGCCGGTGCCGGTCTAGGCTGACTCAGTCGCGCAACGGATTGACGATCAGACCGCTGGCGAGCTTGGGGAAGAAGTACGTGCTCTTCTGCGGCATCAGATCGCCGGCTCCGCATACGGCCCGTAGTTCTTCCATCGTCGTCGGCTGGAGCAGGAACGCGCCGCCACCCGCCGCGCGCGCGGCCGCCACCGCTTCCGCGGCCGACTTGATGTAGTCGATCTTCGGTTCCTGGCCACGGGCCAGCTTCGGCGTGACGACCCGGTCCAGTAAGTATGCGTGCAGGAAGGCCAGTCCCAAGCGACGCCACGCCGGACTGTGCGACGGCTCCAGACTGTCGAGGATGTCGGCGGCGCGCGGGCGGATAACAGCGTAGCGCCCGCGAGCATCGAAGAGAGCCACGGCCTGCGGTCCGTACTCGGTCAACCGTCGGACTGCGTCGTCGGGGTCGTTTGGCTGCCAGGGCTGCACTTCCAGTTTCGGGTCAGCACTGAAAACCTCCAGCTCGAGCTTGACGCCCGGTAGAACGCGGTGCGTGGGCAGGATCAGCAGCCCCGGATCCTCCATGGCGCAGAACACGCACAGCACGTAGTTGGCCGGATGATCGTCCGGCAGTGCCCCATGCTGTTGAACCAGCCACTCCCGATAAAGCAGCCCCGTCCCGTACCGGTGGTGCCCGTCAGCGATGTAAATCGCTTTGGGACGCATCAGCTCGACAGCGGCTCGGATCGCTGCCGGGTCGCTGACGCCCCACAACAAGTTCTCGACCCCTTCAAGGGTCCCCCTGGCCAGCGGGCGGTCTGGCATGTGGGACTCCAGGTGGCGGCTCACCTCGTTGCGCTCATCCTGGTAGAGGCCGAAGATCGGGCTCAGGTTCGCCTGCGTGGCCTTGGTCAAGGCCAGGCGGTCTTCTTTCGGTCCGCCGAACGTCCGTTCGTGCGGGAAGACCGTTCCCGTGCCGAAGGGCTCCAGCCGGAGTCGGGCGAAGAACATTTTGCGGACGTATGCGGTCCCGTTGTGGCGGAACTTCTGGTGGTACACATAGATGCACGGCTTCTCGTCCCGCACCATCACGCCCTCGCGAAGCCATTGCTGGAGCGTGGCGTTAGCGGCCTCGTACGCGGCAGGCGGACCGGCCGACTTCGGCGGTGTATGCGGCAGGTCAATCTTGACGAAGTTGAGCGGGTCGCGGGCGAGGAACGCGTCCTTCGCCGCCTGGTCGAGAATGTCGTAGGGGGGCGAAAGCCGGGTCGAGAGGTCGCCGGCGCGCTCGTCGGTCGCATAACGAATTGCTCGGAACGGTTGGATGGTGCTCATACGCCGTTTGCACTCCCTGTATGTCGGTTAAACGTCAGACCCTCGGAGCGGCGAGCGCGTCGGCCCAGCGCCGACGCAGACCACGGAGGAGACGTGCGCGGATCGGTTTGACGCGACATTTGTTTGCACTTAGGATTGATTTGATAACTTGTTCCGGCGTGCGTCCTGGAGTCGCCCGCTGCTGGCCGTAGGCGTTGTCGCGACGGAGGCTTCCGGTCATGAGGTCTGTGTACTGCGTTCGCCCGCCCGTCCTTGTTCTCATCGCCGCGGGGGTACTGTGTAGCACGATGCTGGGTGGCTGTCCAGCGCCGCAGACGCCCTCGCAGCCGTCGCTCGAACCCAATCAGACCAGTCCAGGCACGACAACGCCGACTACCACAACGCCTGGTGGCGATCGGCCGGTCACGTTGCCGGTGCCCGACGAGCAGCAGGGGGGCGCCACGGGACCCACCGGCCCGACCGGGGCGACCGGTGCGACTGGGCCGACCGGGGGTGGCTCAACCTTCATCTACCTGCGTGTCTCCGAGCCGTACAGTGCGGCGGTGTTACGTCCAGGGACGACTGTAAGCGTCAGTTTCTACTTGTCGTTGGGAGCCGGCACCAATCTGGACCGCGCGGAGCTTGTGATAGCCCGGGACGACGACCGCGACGGCGTGGCGGACGGTGACCCGGTAATTACGAGGGTAATCTCGGCTACTGCGGGCACGAATACGACCAGTTTTGACACGCAGGAGCTGGTGACGCAGGGGCTTCTGGGAGCTACCGGCCTCGGTTCCTTCGTCTTCGGGGCCCGGGTAGGGGCCACGGACGGCACGGAAGTGATTCGTTACGGCACTGGGACGATTACGGTCGATGCGGTACTTCCGACGGCCACATGGGTTAGCCCGGTCCTGGATGCGCTTGTCGGACGCGACGGGCAGTGGGCAGTGCAGATCACGACCGATGATAACTCCAGCGTGACACTGACGATCCTGCTCGACCCGGACCTGGATCCGGAAAGCGGCAACGAAGTGGAGTTTACCCGGGAGCAAGTGGCAGCCGGTGCGGTTGCGACCACCGTTACGAAGTCTCTAAGCAGCTTCCCGGTCGGCACGTATTACTATTACTACAGCGTCACGGATGGGTACCCGCCCGCAGCCCTGGGCTATGCGCAGGACCCGAACGGGACCTACGTACGGCTTGGTTTGACGGACCGGCTCATTGCCGACCCGAACACGCCCTTCAACGTCGGCAAGCTCGACCCCTACGACCCGAACACGTTCGACAACAGCGGATCGGTGAGCAAGGGAGCTATCCTGCACGGGTTCAACTTCAACGACCTGGCTGGCAGTTCGATGGCCAAGGTGCCCGACCTGAACGGGGATGGCGTCGACGAGCTCATGGTCGTGTCGCGTTTCGGCAAACCGTACAACGTCTCGGCCTCTGGGGTGGGTTTCGGCGAAGCGTACCTGATCTACGGAACCAGCAGCCGCTTGCGGGGTAAACTCGCGCTTAACGCCGTGGGGAGTGCGTTGCTGCCGGGCCTGACGATGCCAGGGATTCGCACCCCGCTTTCCAATGTCACATGGACGCACGGGATTTCGGATGTCACGATCATCCCCGACATGGACGGGGACGGTCTGGCAGAACTGGTCTTCAGCTTCCCACGCGTGGAGTCCGTGAGCATCGGCAACGACAGCTCGACGATTCAGAGCGTCATGCCGGACGTGGGCGGCATGGGAAGCCTGGAGTACGACGCGTACTACGGGTCGCCCCCGAGCTGGCACACGAACGAAGCCCAGTTCACGCGAGGTGGAATCGTGATCGTTTCGAGTTCCAGTCGGATGCTTCGGGACCCCACGCGCTTGAACCGGAAGGGCGATCGCGTGCTCGATCTGGCCGAAGTCGGACAGATGTTCACGAGCATGGGGCCGGCCAGCTACGTGCGTTATGTGCGTGAAACCGAGTTCCAGACCGACAGCACAGATTGCGGTGGGCAGCCGACAAAGTATGAAGATTGGACCGTGAAGTGGGACGTCGTCCTGGCGAACCAAGGGCCGGGCGGCTTCGATAACCACTTTACGAATTTGGTCTTCGCCGACCCGAACAGCAGCCCGCCTGCGTACGCGCCCAATGCCTATCAGCCGCCGCTGGCCAACATCCGGCAAGTTTACTTGTTGCTGCCCGACGACGTGAATGATCCGTGCAATCTCCAGGGAGGCGGCAATTGCGTGGTCACAAACGAGTGGTACGTGTGGGCGAAGTGCGCTCTCGGCCAAACCTTCCCCGGCGCCATTGTGTGCGACTTCAACAGTTGGCACACCGGCTTGTCGCAGTTGGCGGTGTGGACCGGCTTCTACGGTGCGTCCACCGTGGAGGTCTCGCCGCTGCTCGATAACGAAGTCGGCGCCCGGATTCTGGGCCAGCGGCGCGAAGACCGTTTCGGCACGACGGTCGGAGCCGATGGCACCTGGCTGTACATCAGTGCTCCGCTCCGCACGGCGGGCCCGGCGGACGTGTTGGAGCTGCCCGCGGACCGCGCCGAGTGCGGCGTGGTATATCAGTTACGTACCGACGCGCGGCCTTTCGGGGTGCCGTACACGCGGACGCAGCTCTGGATCGAGCCGAACGCGCCTGGCTATCCGTACCCGGACGCGGAGTTGCCGCTCTGGCCGGATTTCACGATGGCGGTTCCGCACCAGTACATCATCAAGACAGTTGGGTCCACGCGCGGCTTGGACTACTGCTGGAGCGGCGCGGGGGGCGAGTGTGACGAGAATAACCCGCGGCTGGTGTCGTACGGGGTACAGAGTTCCGGCTGTCTGTCGGAATACACGGCGGTGGGCGGCGTGCCCGCTAATGCTTACTATGGCTACGACCTGATAAGTGCCGGGGTGTCCCGCTACTACGTTGAACGCGCTTGGCAGATCGTCGGCCCCCATGCGCAGGCCCATCTGAGCTACGTCCGCGGCCTCGGCGATGTCAACGGCGATGGCATTCGCGATTTTGCCGTTGGTTCAAAGGATATTCTCCAGAACTTCAGCAACCCGGGCAGCGCGATCGTTGGCGGCGTGTTCATCGTCTTCGGTCGCCCACCGGGTTTGGAGGGCAACTACCTGCTTGACCGGCTAGCACTCGATCCCAGCAACCTCAACCGGCTGGCCGGTGTCTACCTGCGGGGAAGCGACCCCAACCAGGCGCTTGGTCGCGTGTTCGACGACGCCGGGGATTTCAACGGCGACGGTCGGGCGGACGTGATCGTCGGCAGCGAGGGCGCCAACAGCGGGGCGGGAGAGGCGATCGTGTTGCTGGGTTCGCCGACCCTGGAAAGCCCCGCCGGCGGATGGACGATCGCTGACGCCGTTGCGGCCGGTCGGGCCGTGCACTTTACCGGAGTCAGTGCGGGCGATCGGGCCGGCACAAACGTGGCCGGTGCGGGCGATGTGGACGGCGACGGTGTGGGCGACATTCTGATTGCCGCGCCCGGCGCCTTTGGCGGTCGCGGCGCCGTGTATCTCATCTACGGTTCGTCATCCTACGTTGGCAAAGCATTCAGCCTGAATCAGGTCGGCACGTTGGACCTCCCCGGGGCCGTGTTCGTCGGACGTAACGCCGGCGATCAGCTCGGTGGCGGACGAATTCGTTTCCCGACTGACCGGCCCGTGAACCTCAGCCCTGATCCCAACGCCCCCGTGCTAACGGTCGATTCGCGCGGCGTGATCGGGCTGGGCGACATCGACGGCGACGGCCGCGGCGACTACGCTATCAGCTCCATGCTCGCCGATGTGAGCGGACGCACCGATTGCGGTGAGGTCTACATTCTGTATGGGCGGGGCGATCCGCGCTAGCCGGCCTTTCCGGCCGCGCGTCAGTTTGTGCCCCGAACGCTTGGCGGGCGAAGCGGGTTTATGTGACTCAGCGCGGGGCTCGGGCTGGATTTTGCGCATTCCTTGCGACAGTTGGCCGCGGCAGCAGCCGGTTAGGCGGAAAACTCTTGACCGACCACCAAGTCTTGCGATAATGAAGATGTAGGATTGAGCGCCGCAGGCGGTCGCGAGTTGCCATGCCAGGGTAAGCGACGTGCGGCGGGGTCCTGCCGAGCGGTGCGAAAGCGCCGCACGTGGGGTTCGCCGGCGACGGCCGGCGAACGGGACGAGGCCCGGAGACGCCGCGATCACCAGGCGTTCGCCGGGGAGGTCCCTTTCAGAAAGGAGGTGATCCGTGAAGGGTGATAAACGGTAGGCTGCGGGAACGCAGCGAACGTGGCTGCTACTACCGCAGCCGAAACGGATAACCCGCCGGTTGTCAGGTAACAGCCGGCGGGTTGCATTTTCTGCCGACATTGCGTTTCGGCGGTTCCAGTCCAGGCGAGGTAGAATGGGCTGCGAGCGTATATTCCGCCGGCCGCGGCTGCGTGCCGGCACGGATTACGCGGGTCGCCGGGAATGGAGGTTCAGAGGTGCGAGTGTCCGTCGGTGACTGTTCGCTGTATTGCGAGGTCATAGGTGCGGGGCCACCGATCCTTTTCGTGCACGGGTTCCCGCTGGCGGGCGAGTTGTGGCATGAGACGGCAGGGCGACTGTCCGGGTGGCGGGCCATCATGCCCGACTTGCGCGGTCACGGCCGGAGCGATGTCACGCCGACCGTGACGATTGCCCGCTTCACCGACGATCTCGTGGCCCTGCTCGACGCGCTCGGCGAGGCGCAGCCGGTTGTGCTTGTGGGACTCTCGATGGGCGGGGTGATCGCGTTTGATTTCTTCCGCCGACACCGTTCCCGCCTGCGGGCTCTCGTCCTGGTTGGCGCGCGGCCGACGCCGGAGCCCCCAGAGGGTAAGGCGCGCCGCGAAGCCTTGGCTCAAGCCGTATTGCGTGACGGAAGTGTCGTAGCGGCGGACAGTATGGTGCCGCTTCTGTTCGGGTCGGCCGCGTCGCCCGAACTCCGGCAGCACTGGCACGACGTGATCGCCCGTACTCCGCCGGCGGGAGTGGCGGCGGCGGCCCGGGCGCTGGCAGACCGGGAAGATTCGGTTCCGACACTCCCGCAGATTGATTGCCCGACGCTGATTGTGTTCGGCGAAGAAGACACGATCACGCCCGTCGAAGTGGCCCGCCAGATGCACGCCGCGATCCGCGGGTCGCGTCTGGCAATCATTCCAGATGCGGGTCACCTTCCGCCGATCGAGCAGCCGGACCGTTTCGCGGACACTCTGCGGGAATTCCTCGCCGGCTTGGCGTAACACCCGAGCGCAGGGCCGAAGTGCTCCGCAGACTTCGCACACCGGTGCGACGGCTTCCCGCCACTCGCTTGGCGGATTTTGACGGCGCGCGCCGCTAGTTCGCGAATTCCGATTTAGATTTGCTCGACCTGCCAGTATTCGATTTCGATCGGCGTGGCACGGCCGAAGATGGTTACGATGACGCGGACGGTGCCCTTCTGCGTGTTGATCTCGTCCACCACGCCCTCGAAATTCTCGAACGGCCCCTCAGTGACCTTCACCTTGTCACCGGGCTTGAACGCGAGGTTCGCCAGCGTGGGTGCCCCCTCCGGCTTGATGGCCGCCGCCAGCATCTTCTTGACGTCATCCAACGGCATGGGGGAGGGCTTGCCGCCCGAACCGATGAAGTCGCCTACCCCCGTCGTTTCCTTGATAACGAACCACACGTCTTCGGGAATGCGACCGTCCGAGTCGGTGGCCATCTCGACGAAGACGTAGCCCGGATAGAGTTTGCGGTGATACACGCGCGCCGTGCCGCCGCGCATGCGCTTCTCACGCTGCGTCGGGACCAGGATGCGACCGACGCGCCCCTCGAGCCCTTCGATCTTCACCTTCTTCTCAAGGGCATCGCGGACGGAATCCTCCTTGTTGGAGGCGACGCGGAGGACGTACCAGTTCATGCCGGGCTGACACAGGGGGACCTCCGCGGGAGCGGCGGTCTGCGCCGGCTCCGCGGCAGGGGAACCCGCCTCCGGTTGGGCAGGAGTCGATTCGGGCACCATGTCTGCCTCGGCTGTGCTGGTCATGATTCGCCGCCGCCGAAAATGGTCTGCAACAGCGACATCGGCATGCGGAGGACGCCTAGGGCCCAGAAAAGCACGATGAAGGCCAGGTCGACTATGGCCAGGATGAAGGCGAGCGCCAGGACCGTGACGATCACGACCTTGGTCGCGCCCCAGACCTCGCGCCGGGTCGACCAGTTGACCTTTTTCATTTCCCCCTCGGTCGCGGTCATGAACTCGATGACCTTCTCATTGCGACCGACAAGGACGAAGATGCCGTACAGCGCCGCGACGAGCAGGACCACGGGCACCATGGTGCGGATCAGAAAGTCGTACTGCTCGTTGATGCTGACGACGTCCATCTGCTCCCACACGAAGTGTGCTCCGGCCAGGGCGAGTGCGCCGGCGCCGATGGCAGTGCCCCAGCGGACGTGCGTGCCTTGGCCGGGCTTGCGCACGCGGAAAAGACCGCCCGCGGTCTTCCGCTCGCGCTCTATGGGGCGCGGGACGGCGACGGAGGCGCCGCCGGTCTTCTGCTGTTCAACCGATTCCGACTGTCCCTCGATGGCGTTGGCCACGCTGTGTTCGCCTTTCAAAGCAACGGGAGGGGGCGCCCAGCACCCCGGACCCCGAGCCCACGGCTCGGGCGACACCAGGAGCGGAGGGACTCGAACCCCCAACCTGCTGATTTGGAATCAGCTGCTCTGCCAAATTGAGCTACGCTCCTACCCGAGTTCGCCCCGCGCCCGCGGCGCTGCGTGGCATACGGTGCGAGCGGCAGGCGACGCGGCAAAGCCGGGACGACTACTTCCGTTTAATTTTGTGCTTCGTACGCCGGCGCAGGCGCGGGCTGTACTTCATCAGCTCCAGCTTGGGCACGCCGCCCTGCACGTTGACCGTCGTGCGGTAATTCAGGTCGCCGGTCTCCGTGCACTGAAGCCAGACCCATTCACGTTTCTGCGTCTTGGCCATGGGGCACCACGACGTTTCTTGTCCGCGCGGATCGACCAGGCGAGGCCCATCCACACCCGGCCTGGTCCGGGCCGGACCGTTACTCCAGGATCTTGGTTACCACGCCCGAGCCGACCGTGCGGCCGCCTTCGCGGATGGCGAAGCGCAGACCCTCTTCCATGGCGATGGGGTTGATGATCTCCACCCGCATCTGGATGTTGTCGCCGGGCATGCACATTTCCGCCTTGCTGCCGTCGCGGCCGATGAGCTCGACGATTGTTCCGGTGACGTCGGTTGTGCGGAAGTAGAACTGCGGCCGGTAGCCGGGGAAGAAGGGCGTGTGCCGCCCGCCTTCCTCCTTGGTCAGCACGTACACCTCGCCCATAAACTTGGTGTGCGGAGTGATGGTGCCCGGCTTTGCGAGGACCATGCCGCGTTCGAGTTCCTTCTTTTCGACACCCCGCAACAGGCAACCCACGTTGTCACCGGCGATGCCGGCGTCCAGAGTCTTGTTGAACATTTCGACGCCGGTGACGACTGTCCGCCAGTTCTTCTTGGCATGCAAGCCGATGATCTCGACTTCGTCGCCGACCTTGACCGTACCGCGCTCGATACGCCCGGTACCGACCGTGCCGCGGCCCTTGATGCTGAACACGTCCTCGATCGGCATCAGGAAGGGCTTGTCCTGCTCGCGGACCGGCTCGGGGATGTTGTTGTCCAGCGCGTCCATCAGCTCGATGATCGGTTTGTAGCCCGACTCATCCTTGGCCAGGGCGGCTTTCAGACACTCGGTCGCCGAACCGCGGATCACCGGGATCGTATCACCCGGAAACTCATATTTGGTCAACAGTTCGCGCACTTCCATTTCGACGAGCTCGAGCAGCTCCGGGTCGTCGACCAGGTCCACCTTGTTCAGGAACACGACCAGGGCCGGAACGTTGACCTGGCGGGCGAGCAGCACGTGCTCCCGCGTCTGGGGCATCGGACCGTCCGCGGCACTGACCACCAGAATGGCGCCGTCCATCTGGGCCGCGCCCGTGATCATGTTCTTCACGTAATCCGCGTGCCCGGGGCAGTCGATGTGCGCATAGTGCCGCTTGGCCGTCTCATACTCCACGTGGGCCGTGGCGATAGTCAGAATCTTCGTGGCGTCGCGGCGGCCGTCTTTCTCGGAAGCCTTGGCGATCTCATCGTACGACTTGTACGTTCCGAGACCCCGAGCAGCCTGCACCGCCGTCATGGCCGCTGTCAGCGTGGTCTTGCCGTGGTCCACGTGCCCAATGGTACCGACGTTCACGTGCGGCTTGGTCCGTTCGAAAACACCCTTCGCCATAAGGAGCTCTCCACTCGTCGCCCGGGCGCTGATTGCTACCCGGACCGGCCGGGATCGGCCAGCGTCCAACCTGTTTTCAACCTCAGCGCCGCACCCGGTTAACGCCCGTCGCGTCGCCAAAAAGCTGCTGACGGGAATTGAACCCGTGACCTCGTCCTTACCAAGGACGCGCTCTACCGGCTGAGCTACAGCAGCGTTGACGGGCGCGCTGTCAACACCGCCGGCGCATACTCCAAGATCGACCGGCTCGCGAGAGCCGGATTCGGCATTGTACGGAGCCCGCGAAAGTTGTCAAAAGGAAAAATCTGGCGGGACGGCTCGCCCGTGGCATAATGCGGGGCGGCCGGGCAGGGGGGCGCAGGTTATCGGCCGACAGGACGACGGCTCGTGGGCGACAAGCTTCCGATGCGGCTCAGCGACCTGCCGCACCACGTGCGGGAACGACTGGCCGAATTGCCGGGACGGTGGCGTGCGGTTCGGGAGGGCTTCCGAGAAGACCCGGCGCGTATTTGGCACTCCCCGCTGACCCGGATCGCCGCCCTTATTGTCCTCGGATTTATAGCCGTCGTCGGGGCCGTCAAGCTGGCTGGGGCGCTGACTCCGGGGGGACAGCTCCGGGCCGAAAAGCCGACGAGGGTAGCGACCGTCTATGTCGCATGCACGAATCCCGGCTGCCGCGTCAGCTACACGGCACACGTGCCGAGGAACTTCAAGAACTGGCCGCTGAAGTGCGAGAAGTGCGGGCAGGCCACCGTGTATCGGGCCACCCTGTGCCCCACATGTCGAAGATGGTTTGCCACGCCGCCTGGCGCCGGAACGCTTTGTCCGTTCTGTCAGGAGCGCGAGCGGGCCGCCGCGACGAGTCAGCCGGAACACCGACGAGCCGCGCCGGACGAAGAAGATCCCTGGTAGCGCACACTCCGGCGCCCGTTGCCGGGCCGCGCCGGTTTGCGTAGCTTGCGCGCGATGCGCCGACTGCTGGTGACTATCGCGCACGGCGATCGCGGCCTGACGCTGCTGGTGGTGGGGCTGGTTCTGACGGCCGCTCTGTGCCGGCTTGCGATGTGCCGCACGGACCCGCTCGCCGCCGCGCGAGGGAAGACGATCCTTACGATCTGTCGCAGCGCGGTGAAGCGCGACCGCCTGGAAACCCGCGAGCTGAAGGCTGCTTTCGAAGCGCGCCACCCGGACATTTTCCTGCACGTGATTCAAAGCAATCTGGAGCGAAAGCCCGACACAATGATCGCGGCGGGCGTGGCTCCGGACCTCGTCTTTGTTGGCGTTGACAAGGTAAATTTCTATCTGGAGGGGGACGCGCTGCTGGACCTCACGCCGTTCGTCGAAGCGGATCCGGAACTGGCCGACTTGCGGGCGGCGATGCGTGCTGACCCGGAAGCGCCGCCGACAGACTTCTTCCCGCAAGCGGTCGAGCCGTTTGTCCGGGAGCGTGACGGGCAGCGCCGGCTCTATGCGATGCCCGTGAACTACACGCCCTTCATCGTTTACTACTCGAAGGACCTGTTCGACCGCTACAACGTGCCGTACCCGGCCGAAAACTGGACGTGGGAAGACCTGCGAGAGAAGGCGCGGGCTCTCACCCGGGACCGGCAGGGCAGGCGGGTCGACCAGCCCGGCTTCGACCCGAATCAGATCGTATGCTACGGCTTCAGCTTCGCGCTCTGGCAGCACGGCGTGGAGACGTTCATCCGTCAGAATGGCGGTCGGCTGGTCAGCGAGGACGGGACCCGCATAGTCGCGGACGACCACCGGACGGTCGAGGCGTTGCAGTTCCTGTTCGACCTCAAGTACCGAGATGGCGTTGTGCCGTCGCTGCTCGGCACTGCGACTGAGGCGGTGGCGTTTTCCAAGGGGAACGTCGCGATGTTCCTGTGGGGCGTCTTCGAGATCGCCCGTCTCAACGAGCAGGCGCCGGACCTGGACTGGGACGTCGCCCCGCTGCCGCGCGGCCCAACCGGCCAGCGCGCGTCCGTCATCTACACCAACGCGTGGGGGATTTCTCGCCAATGCCGGCACCCGGAGGCCGCGTTCCGTTTTCTGAAATTCCTCGTCAGTCGGGAAGGAATGACCATCATGCGCCGCCGAGAGGTGTTTCTGCCCGTCCGGCGGTCCATGATCCATGATTCCGGACTGGTGGACCCGCAGCGGCGGCCACGGAGCACGTGGGCGCTGACGCACGACGTGGACCACGGCTACGCGCAAGGGCCGTTCAGCACGCGGCAGTACTACGGCGATATCTACGAAATCGTGAACGAGCGGCTGCGCGACCTGCTCGAGCCGGCGCGACCGCAAATCACCCCGATCGAGGCAGCCGCGGCGATCGCACGACAGGGCAACAGCATTCTGCGCCGGGATCAAAGCGTGTCGGCCGGCAGTCGGTTCGGGCTCGTGGCCGTATGTGCGGGCATTCTCGCGACGGCCGGCCTGCTGGCGGGGGCGGTGCGGCGATCGCCGGGATCACGGTCACCCCTCGCGCGGCGGGACGAGCGCTGGGGATACGCTTTGATTTCGCCGTGGGTGCTTGGGTTTGTGCTGTTCGCCGCCTTTCCCATAGCCGCGTCGCTGCTGCTGTCGTTCTCGCGCTGGCAGTCGCTGTCGCAGTTTACGCAGAGTGAGTTCGTCGGCTGGGAGAACTATCGGGTTGCGCTGTCGGGGGAGGATTACCGCTTCTGGCCGTCGCTGTGGGTGACGGTGCGCTATGCAGGGGCGGCGGTGCCCGCCGGACTGGTCGCCGGGCTGGCGCTGGCGCTCCTGATGAACCAGCGGGTGCGCGGCATCACGCTCTTCCGCACGCTTTTTTACCTGCCTGCGATTCTGCCAAGCGTGGCCAGCGCGGTGCTCTGGTGGCACCTCTTCCACCATCGCTTTGGCTGGATCAACCGCGTGCTGGAGGCGGTGAACGTGCGCAACTGGCTGCCCGCCGCACTGACGTATCTCGGCATCCGGACGTATCCGATCGGCTGGCTGAACGATCCTGCCGTACTGCCGGTCGTGTTCGTGATCATCTCGCTCTGGACGGTCGGCGGCGGGATGATCATCTACCTGGCCGGTCTCCAGGCCATTCCGACGCAGCTCTACGAAGCGGCACAGCTCGACGGAGCGGGCCGCTGGAAACAACTTCGACACGTGACGCTGCCCATGCTATCGCCGGTCATCTTCTTCAACCTCGTCATGGGCATCATCGGATCGTTCCAGGTCTTCAACGTGGCATTCGTGCTGTTCGATGGCGAGACCGGCCCTGGCGACGCGGCCTTGTTCTACGGCCTGCACCTGTTTCGCGAGGCCTTTTTCAAGTACCGGCTCGGATATGCTTCCGCGCTGGCGTGGATTCTCTTCGCCATCGTCCTGGCGCTCACCGCGCTGGTGTTCAAGTCCTCGCCGCTTTGGGTGTATTACGAGTCCACGCGCCCGCAACCGGCGGACGCGGGACGGCGTGCCCGTTTGCTGAGCCGGTGGCGCACTCTGGTACGTGGAACGAGCGCATGAGAGCCGCACGGCCGCACATCGGCGAGGGCCGCAGAGAGTCCGCTCTCTACCGTGCCGGCATCTATGCGCTGCTGATAGTCGGCGCCGTACCGGTGCTCTTGCCGCTCTACTGGCTGGTGGTGGCGAGTCTCAAAACCAAGGATCGCGTGGAGGCGTACCCGCCAGACTGGCTACCGGTTGTTCCGCGGACTTTCCTCCGTGTAGCGGACCAGGATGTGCCGGTGAAGGTGCTCGACACTGGCGAGGCGAGCGGCACGCTGGTCGCGCGGGTCAAGCTGGTGCCGGACGCCGAAGCGTGGCTGCGTTTGCCGGCCGGGGAACTGAAGATCACTCGGACAGAGGAATGGTACGCAACGGTCGAGGGTGTACGACGGCGTGTCTTGCCGCGCGGCGTTACTGCGGACGGGAGCGTCGAAGTGGAACTCCCGGGACTGCACGCGGAAGCTACAGTGCCCCTTGGGGCGATCAACCGAGTCGAGGAGACAATGATCTGGTGGCAGGTGTTGGGGATCGAACTGCCAGTGCGGGTAAGCGGAAAACCGCCCGCCGACGGCTTGGTTCGGATCGCGTGGGAGGGACCCAGTGCCGCCATCCCGGTCGTCCCGAAGCTGTTTGACGAGGCGAGCGGGGTAGTGATCTGGCGTGGTCGCCGGTTGCCGGCGCGACTGGCGGCCCGCCAGACGAGTGGTGGCTTCTGCCGGGTGGAGTTGACCTGCCCGCCGGACGGGCTCGACGTGCCCGCCAGCGAACTGCGCCCGCAGACACGTGTTCACTTCACAGCACCGATCGACGTTCGCCTGCATGCGGTGCGCGTGCTGAGACGGGACACGGGGCGCGGCGAAGCGCGGGTCGAAATCCTCGACCAGGCGCGGACGGTCCTGGTCCCCGCGAACGACCTGGAGCGCATGGAGAGACTGACCTGCACTGCGGACTTGCTCGGTCAACAGGTGGTCGTGGAGCCGCAAATGAATGTGACCGGGTTGGACGCTCTGACACCAGTGCCGGTGCAGGTGCTTGGGGTGCTTGCGGTGGCCCGCGATCAGTTGCGCACGGAGCGCCCCGTTCGGCCACAGTGGAAGAACTACCTGCTGGCATGGCGTGAGCAGGCGTTCGGGCGCTTCGTCATCAACACGCTGTTCATCGCCGCCCTGGTCGTGCTCGGCAGCGTCCTGAGCTGCGGCCTAGTGGGGTATGCCTTTGCGCGACTGGAATTCCGTGGCCGCGAGGCCCTGTTTCTGCTGCTCCTCGCGACGCTGATGGTGCCTGGACAGGTGACGAGCATCCCGACGTTCGTGCTTTTCGCGCGTCTGGGCTGGCTCGACTCGTACAAGCCGCTGATCGTGCCCGCGTTCCTGGCCGGCTCGGCCTTTTTCGTCTTTCTGTACAGGCAGTACATGCGCACGATCCCGAGCGATCTGGAGGATGCCGCCCGGATCGACGGGTGCGGGCCGCTTCAGATCTGGTGGCTCATCATCATGCCCCTGTGCCGGCCGATCGTGGTGACTGTGGCGGTGTTCGCGTTCATCGGCGTCTGGAACGATTTCCTTGGCCCGCTGCTCTACATCAACAGTGACGAGAAACAGACGGTCGCACTGGGGCTACAGACGTTCAAGAGCGGCTTTCAGTACGACGATCCGCAACTGCTCATGGCCGCGTCGGTCATGATGATGTTGCCGTGCCTGCTGCTGTTCTTCGTCGCCCAACGGGCCTTCCTGCGCGGCGTCGTCGTCAGTGGACTGAAGGGCTGACCGCCGCCCGGCCACGCCGCCGACGCCGGTTCACGGTTCTAACGTCGGCGTCCCAGGACCTCGTCCTTGATTCGCTTCACGTGACCACGGCCGAGGCCTTTGACCTCGCAGCCCAGCTCGAAGTACCGCCGGATCCGCTCGTCGTCGAGAATGCCGAAACAGTCGATGATCGCGGCCGGCTGGCCGGTCATGCGGATCACCTCGTCCGGGGCCAGTTCGAGGTAGGGCTTGTGGCGCACGGCGAAGATGACGGCGTCGGCCTCCTTCAGCGCGCTGGCGAGGTCCTGCTGAACGCGCAGCTCCTTGAGCCGCTCCTGATTCCGGAAGAAGCGTGCCCAACTGTAGCCCGGCGCAGGATACGTGTCCTGCTGCTCGATTTCCCACCAGTGGGCGACGTAGGGGTCGTGAACGCGCATTTCGCCGCCCATTTCCGCGAGCTTGCGCAGGACCAGTTCGCTGCCGCTGTAGCGCGTGTCGCCGACGTCCTCGCGATAGGCGGCTCCGAGTAGAGCGATGCGGGAACCCGCGACCACCTTGCCCATGTTGCGCAACGCGTCGCGGGTGAGCTCCGCGACATGCAAGGCGCGAGTATCGTTGATGTCGATGGCCAGCGGTGTGATCTTGAAAATGTCATCCTCGAAGCCCATGAGGTGTCGGTAGGCCCACATCCCCAGCCCGCCGTCCTTCGGCAGGCAGTACCCGCCAATGCCAGGGCCGGGGAAGATGATGTTGTTGTGCGTCGGGCGCATCTTGATCGCCCGAATGACCTTGATGAGATCGACGCCGTTGCGCTCGGCGAACAGGCTCCATTCGTCGAGGAACGCCAGCATCGTGGCGCGGAAGCTGTTTTCGACGATCTTGCACGTCTCGCTTTCGAGGGGACGGTCGAGGACGGTGAGCGGGAACTTCTCCGTGTTGATGACCTCGCGCAGGAACTTCTCGACCCGGCGCCGCGCCTCCGAGTTCACCCCGGCGCACACGCGCCAGAAATCGCGGATGCTCGCCACGTACTCGCGACCCGGCATGACCCGCTCGAAGCTGTGTGCCAGCAAGGGCTCGGACTGAATCCCGCGGGCGGCAAAGGCACGCTTCAGGATCGGCAGCGCGACGAACTCGGTCGTGCCCGGAGCCACCGTGGTCTCGATCAGGACCAGGCAATGCGGCGGGATGAGCTGGCCGATGATCTCGAAACTTTTTTCCAGCGCCGCCATATCGGCTCGCCCGGTGCGCAGGTTGCCCAGGTCCTCCTTGAGGTAGTCGCACTGCACGTCCACCACGACGCAGTCGGCCAGCCGCAGCACGTCGTTCGTGTATGTGGCGACCAGCGTGCCTTTTTGCTTGACGCAGCGGGCGATGATGCGGTCCACTTCCGGGTCTTCCGCCTTCACGGGCGACACGCCGCGGTTGAGATAGTGAATCTTCCAGAAGCTGCGCGGACTGGGGCGCTGCATGCCGATGACAAACTTGTTCGGCTTGCCGGTTTGCTTGTCGACGGTGTCCGCGATGACTGCCGCCATGACGGCCCCGACAAAACCGACGCCCACCACGACGACGATCTCACGGCCTTGGGCACGTTGCTCAGCGACGAGTTTTTCCAGGCGCGCGTATTCCGCGGCGTAGTCGGCTTCGGTTGGCAGCGGAAACTGCTCGCCGTCCGGGCTGATTGAGTAGCTCGACATTGGCGGTTTCTCCGTGCAGAACAGACAGAACAGATTGCCGGCGGCGCGCTCGGACAGACACTCGCTGACGCCGGCCCGACGGGATACGCATCATGGTACACGCTGTCCCCATCGCCCCCAATGGGGGTGACGCTTGAGCCGCAAACGTTGTGGCTGTGGGCGCCCTGTGCGGTGCACGGGCAGCGTGGGGCGCAGGGCAAACAGGTTACGCAACCTGTCGCGGCGGCAAAATTCCGTTCACCGGAACCGCGCCGTTTCCTTCCATCGGTTGCGCAAACCATTGTTCTGGCGTGAGTTAATTGGTCTGGCGGCCTGCGAAAGGCGGCTTGGTCATTCGATGCGTGTTCGAGCACTGGGCTGCTTGACAGGCCGGCATAAGTCGATACACTAGACTGCTCGCCGCGGTTTAGTGGACGTTATCGTCCGCGAGCCGGAGCGGCTGGCGCCGTGCCGCGGCGGGGCGGCGATCGCCGGCCGCGGCGGAATGGGTCGCTCTGACCGGCGGGCTGACCGGCGGGCGGCGGGCCGCTGTTGGGCTGCGGCGCCACGGGCTCGTAGCTCAGTTGGTTAGAGCGCGTCCCTGATAAGGACGAGGTCACAGGTTCGACTCCTGTCGGGCCCATTGACGAGCGCCGCGGGCGAGCGCCGGAGCGCAACATGGACTTCGCCGTGTTGCAGTACATCGCAGTCGCCGCTATACTGGTTTTTCTGGTTTGGCGGCTGGCGCGCGGTGGCGGCGGCTGAGGCCGCGGGCAATGTGACTAGGCGTGTCCTGGTCAGAATCCCGGGGCCGTAGCTCAGTTGGGAGAGCGCCGCGTTTGCAACGCGGAGGTTGCCGGTTCGATCCCGGTCGGCTCCAGTGAGTGGGCAGGGATCGGCAGGTTTCGAGCCAGCGGGCATCGGGCGATGGCCGCTGGCCCGCAACCTGCGGGTTGGTCTCTAACAAGTTCATAGGTGGGTGTCTAGGTATCGACGCCGGGTTTACGAGTCGGTGTCGCGGGTCGCCGCAGGCGGCCGCGCGACCAGGACTCCGTTCTCTCTTGGTGGAGAAAGGTGCGTGTTGGCCACAGCGTTTCATAAATGTGGTCAAGCTGCTAAGAGCGTATGGTGGATGCCTAGGCGTGCAGAGGCGATGAAGGACGCGGAAGGCTGCGATAAGCCCCGGGGAGCCGCCAAACAGGCTTTGATCCGGGGATCTCCGAATGGGGCAACCCGGTTTCACTGCGCAAGCAGATGGAACCACCCGCGGCTGAATGCATAGGCCGCGTGGAGCGAACCCGGGGAACTGAAACATCTCAGTACCCGGAGGAAAGGAAATCAACCGAGACTCCGCAAGTAGTGGCGAGCGAACGCGGACCAGCCCATGGCCTCGAGCCATACGTCGTTGCAACCGGAGCCGAACGTTCTGGAAAGGGCGACCACAGAAGGTGACAGTCCTGTAGGCGACAGGGGAGCAGCGACGGTCGAGTAGGTCGGATGCCGTGGAACTCTGACTGAAGATGCGGGGACCACCCTGCAAGGCTAAGTACTCCTGCACGACCGATAGTGGACGAGTAAGGCGACTGAAAGGTGAAAAGCACCCCTGCTAGGGGAGTTAAAAGCACCTGAAACCATATGCTTACAAGCTGTCGGAGGCCGATTTCCGACTTCGGTCGGGACGGCTGACGGCGTACCTCTTGGATAATGGACCGGCGAGTTGTCGTATGCGGCAAGGTTAAGTGCCTCCGGCACGCAGCCGTAGCGAAAGCGAGTCTGAATAGGGCGTTCAGTCGCATGCGTCAGACCCGAACCCACGTGATCTACCCATGGCCAGGCTGAAGGAAGGGTAAAACCTTCTGGAGGGCCGAAGCCGTTGACGTTGAAAAGTCATGGCATGAGCTGTGGGGAGGAGTAAAAGTCTAATCAAACGTGGAGATATCTGGTTCTCCCCGAAATGTCTTTTGGGACAGCCTCGGGACACTACGTCGCGGGGGTAGAGCTACTGAATGAAACGACGGGCCTCACCGGCTACGTCCTTCAATCAAACTCCGAATACCGCGGCGACTATCCCGGGAGTGAGAGTGTGGGCGCTAATGTTCATGCTCAAAAGGGAAAGAACCCGAACCGCCAGCTAAGGCCCCCAAGCGACGCTCAGTGCGTAAGGAAGTCCGCTTTCTGTGACAGCCAGGATGTTGGCTTAGAAGCAGCCACCATTTAAAAAGTGCGTAATAGCTTACTGGTCGAGAAGGTGGGCGCCGATAATGATCGGGACTAAGCGCCGCGCCGAAGCTGCGGCCCGCCGCAAGGCGGGGGTAGGGGAGCGTACCACCGGAGATACAAGCCATACCGTAAGGAGTGGTGTCGGCCGGTGGTAGTGAGAATGCCGGTATGAGTAACGATAAAGCGGGTGAGAATCCCGCTCGCCGTAAGCCCAAGGCTTCCTGGGCAAGGGAAATCCGCCCAGGGTTAGTCGGAACCTTAGTCGAGGCCGAAAGGCGTAGACGATGGCCAGCAGGTTAATATTCCTGCACTCCGTATGAGGTTGAACCGGCGGGGACGTCATCCCTAAGGGTGGCCCACTATGAGAATAGAGGGTGCCCGCAAGGGCGAGGCCGCTTTGTTGCTGAAGCATCTGGCGGGATGACCGAGAAAAGCCGTCCGGGGACAAAGTGCGGACCCGTACCAAAACTGACACAGGTGGGCGAGGAGAGTATCCTAACGGCGCTCGAGAGAACGGTCCTTAAGGAACTAGGCAATTTGACCCCGTAACTTCGGGAAAAGGGGAGCCTCGCCGCCGCAAGGCGGCAGGCCGCAGAGAATCGGCTCTGGGAACTGTTTATCAAAAACACAGCTCTGTGCTAACTCGTAAAGAGGACGTATACAGAGTGACGCGTGCTCGGTGCCGGAAGGTTAAGGAAGTCGGTTATCCGCCTTCGGGCGGAGAAGCTGACGACCGAAGCCCCGGTTAACGGCGGCCGTAACTATGACGGTCCTAAGGTTAACTTCTCGCTAGCCTTAGTAAAACCGAACCATATGCGGGAAAGTCCTCTACAGCCGTCCGGTACTCGTCGCGCTGCACGGCGCGGCAGTAAGAAGCCGGCGGACACGGGGACAATCCGCAGGGAAGGTCCGCCGCGGCAGCGGCGGAAACCCTCAGAGACTTGACGTTCGGACTGGAGCCTCCCCATGCAACTCCACCCGCAGTGGATCGTGGGATTCACCGACGGAGAAGGCTGCTTTCACGTCGGGATCGCACGCCATCCGGAAATGACCCTCGGCTACCAGGTGCTGCCCGAGCTGGTAATCGTCCAGCACGAGCGCAACGCCAAAGTGCTGCACGCCCTGAAGAAGTACTTCGGCTGCGGTGTCGTGCGGCGTAATCATGGCGACCGCATGTGTTGGCGCGTGCGCAAGCTTGAGCACCTGGAACAGCGGATCATTCCCTTTTTCGATCGGCATGATCTGAAGACCCTCAAGCGGCAGGATTACTTGGCCTTTCGCCGGGTGGTTCGGCTGATGTTAGAGGGACGCCATCTGACTCCGGAAGGGTTGCAGATGGTGCGGCGGATCGCGCGCCGGCTGGAGAAGGGGCGGGGCCACGAGGAGGTTTCGGTAAGGTAAAGTCCAGCCCGTCGACGAAAGCGATGGGACCAGCTGAGCGAAGTTCCTTGTCGGGTAAGTTCCGACGCGCATGAACCGCGTAATCACTGGAGCAGTGTCTCAAGGACCGACTCGGTGAAATTGAAGTCGCGGTGAAGATACCGTGTACCCGCAGCAAGACGGAAAGACCCCGTGAACCTTTACTGCAGCCTGGTATTGGTAACTGGTATCGCATGCGTAGGATAGGTGGGAGGCTGTGATCCGGCGGTTCCGGCCGTCGGGGAGCCACCGTTGAAATACCACCCTTGTGCTATTAGTTACCTCACCCCGTCCCGTGAAGCCGGGCGGGGGACCGTGCTAGGTGGGCAGTTTGACTGGGGCGGTCTCCTCCCAAAAGGTAACGGAGGAGTGCAAAGGTCGGCTCAGCACGGTTGGCAATCGTGCGTAGAGGGCAAGGCCAGAAGCCGGCTTAACTGTGAGACCGAAGCGTCAAGCAGATGCGAAAGCAGGCCCTAGTGATCCGGTGATCCCGTGTGGAAGGGTCATCGCTCAACTGATAAAAGGTACTCCGGGGATAACAGGCTGATGCCTCCCGAGCGTCCATAGCGGCGGAGGCGTTTGGCACCTCGATGTCGGCCCATCGCATCCTGGGGCTGAAGGCGGTCCCAAGGGTTCGGCTGTTCGCCGATTAAAGCGGTACGCGAGCTGGGTTCAGACCGGCGCGAGCCAGGTCGGTCCCTATCTGCTGTGGGCGTACGAGTCTTGAGGGGCCATCACTCTAGTACGAGAGGATTGGGTGGTACATGCCTCTGGTGTACCTGTTGTCGCGCTAGCGGCACGGCAGGGTAGCTAAGCATGGACTGGATAAACGCTGAATGCATCTAAGCGTGAAGCCGTCCCCAAGATGAGGACTCGGTGCTCCCTTCGGGTGAGCTGAAGACCCCTGGTAGACCACCAGGTTGATAGGCCGGGAGTGTACGGGCTGAGAGGCCCTCAGCTTACCGGTACTAACGGTCGAGGGCTTGACCACATTTATGATCCGCTGTCTGCCGCACTTGCTCCACCGGGAGAACGCGGCGCGTGCCGGACATCCACCTGCGAACTTCCTTCGAGTGATTGCGCCCGAACGACGCGGCCCCCGCCGCGTGGCCTTCCGGGCGACACACGAACTGCCGGTGACCATACGTGCGGGGAAACACCTGATCCCATTCCGAACTCAGTAGTGAAGCCCGCGCGGCCGATGGTAGTCCTGATCGGGCGAGAGTAGGTGATTGCCGGCATTACGGCCCGGTGCTGCCTTCGCAGTGCTGGGCCGCCGTTTTTTTACGCGGCGCGCGTCTCAGCCGGGCATGTCCTCGATGATTTCCGGAAGGCGGCGGATGCGGGGATCGGTGAACACATCCGCTTCGTCCCGGCTTGTGCTGGAGAACTCCGATACCACCGCCCCCTCGTCACCCGCCTGGAACCAGTGCAGCGTATTCGGCGGAATGGTGTACTGGTCCCCGGGATTCAGCTCGATCTCATGAAAGACCGTGTAGTATGGCTCGCTGCCGGCCGGTACGCGGGCGCGCGGTGTGGGGGACGGTTCCCCGGGCACGTACAACCAGACGCGGCCCCACCGGCAGCGGAACGTTTCCATCTTTCCCGGCTGGCCGGCAACAGGCGGGTGCCGATGCTCCGGACACGTCTGCCGCGGAAACAGAATCAGTTCCTTGGCGCAGTAGCGGTCGGTGTTGACGTAGACGAGTAGTTGCAGGCCCGTCCGCTCCAGTTCCCCGAGCCCCAGCTCGGCGACCTCGATTCTTTCTGCTTCCTGGGGCGTAATCGCGATGCCGGCGCGCCTTAGGAGCTCGACGGCCCGCACCTGCGCGCGGCGAACCTCACTCCGCTTGATCATGTCTGTGATCTCCGTCGTCGTAGCATACTCGCACCCTAGATTGTGCGGGCCGGCGTCCTGCTTGACAACGACAGCGCATGAGAGCGCCGGCTCAGTCGTTGGCGACGGGACCATCCGTGTCGTCTTGCGGCTGCGTGGAAGGCGGGGTGGTCGGGAGGAGGACGCGGAACTCCGCGCCGCCGTCGGGCGGATTGTGCAGGGTGATGTCGCCGCCCAGCTCGCGAACCAGCTTGCGGGCGACCGCGAGTCCGAGCCCCGTGCCGGCGTGGCCCTTGGACGAGTAAAACGGCTCGAACACCTTCTCGTGCATGTCGGGCGGGACGCCCGGACCATTATCCGCCACGGTGATGATTATCTGGCGATGGTCCTCGTCGAAGTGGGTGCGCACGTTGATGACCCCGTGGTTCGGGCTTACCGCATCGACGGCGTTGGTGGCGATGTTCAGAATAGCCTGGTGGACGCCTTCGTAGTCCAGTGGGGCGGAGGGGACATGGTCATCGAGGTCGGTCAGCACCATGACGTGCTTATCGTCGGCCTGCTTCTGGATCAGTTCCACGACGTCTTCGACCACGCGATTGACCTGTACCGGTTCGAGGCGCGGCGCGCGCTGCTTGCTGAACGTGAGCATGTTCAGCATGAGGTTGTAAGAGCGGTCCAGATTGCGCTCGACGATCCGCCAGCCTTGGGCGACCGTGCTCAGATCGCGGCGATCCAGTCCGCGTTGCACGAGAGCAGCGCCGCTCTGCATGCCTTGTAGCAGGTTCTTGATGTAGTGCGACAGGTACGCCACCGTCTCACCCGCGGCGGCCAGACGCTCCTGCTGCATCTGTTGCTGTACCAGCCGGGCGTTTTCGATCGCCAGGCCCGCTTGGTACCCGATGGCAGTGACCAGGCGCAGTTCGTACTCATTGTAGGTGTGCCGGGTGACGGGACAGTCCAGGTGGATAACGCCGAGTACCTGCTCGCGGGCGACGATGGGCGCGCAGATGACGGAACGCAGGCCCAGGTTCTGCACGCTCTTCCCGCTGCGGAACCGCTCGTCCGCCAATGCATTCGATGACAGCACACCCTCCCGCGTCCGCACCACCAGATTGACGATCGTGCGCGAGGCCATGATGCCCGGCGGCTCGCGATCCGCAGTATGCACCGACTGGCGCACGCGCACCACTTCCGGCAGTAGCTCGCCCGTTTCTTCGTCGCGCAGGAAGACGACGCCGCGCTCCACGTCGACTTCACGGAACAAAATGTCCATCACCCGCTGGAGCAGCAACTCGGTCGGCAGCAGGCTGCCAAACAGGTCGGTCAGCTCGCGCATCATGTTCCACGCCTTGACGGCGTAGGTCGTCTCCGGAGCGGCCAGCACGATGCTGTCGTCGTTGGAAGGCACTGTGGCCACCACGGCGGCGTCGACCGTCCGGCCACCCGCGTCCAGCGTGACCAGATCGCGCGGAATGCTGGTGCCAGAATACCCTTGCACGGACTCGTCGCCCGTGTAGACCATCAGTGTGCTGCCCAAGCGAATCTGGTCACCGTGCCGGAGGCGCACCGGACGCGTGATGCGAGCGCCGTTGACGTACGTCCCGTTGGCGCTGTTCAGGTCGGCCAGAACCCAGGCGCCGTCGACGAAGCGGAGTTCTGCGTGGCGCCGGCTGATCGTCTGATCGGTCAGGGGGAGCTGGGAGCTGCCACGCCCGATGAGCACGACGTCATCCGCCGTACGCAGTGTGCGCCCTTTATCGGGCCCCTGAAGCACAATCAGTGTGGCCACGTCCGACTCCGACGCAGGCCCCGACCGGCGGACAAAGTACAAGCACTCCGCACGATGCACACGCAACCCCGATACGCCCGTGCGCCGCGACCGGTCGGTGTGCTGGCCGGCGGAATGCTGCGCGGTTGTCCGTAGTCGCGCCAGAGGATTTTAGCCCACCGGGTGCGGTTCGCTGGGCTGTGCCACGCGCACGTGCGTCGCCGCCAGCCCCTTGGGGGTTTCGACCAGCTCGTATTCGACGCGTTCCCCTTCGCGCAGCGACCGGAACCCCTGACCCTCGATGCTCGTGTAATGGACGAAAACGTCCTGACCATTGGGCCCCACAATGAACCCGTAACCCTTCTTGGTGTCAAACCACTTCACCCGACCGCCCGTCATGTCCACGACCTCCATGGGCCGCCGAGAAGTGCTGCGCGGCCCACGCACAGCGCCCGCCCACGATCCGTACCACCAACCGGACAGCGACGGTTGTCGGGCCCAGCCGCCGATGGGGTCTTCGCCAGACCGGCGTACGCGAGTGCCCTTGAAATGACCGGTCAACGCAAGACGTGTCCGGTTTGCACGGCCGGGACGGCCGGACGCACCTCCGTCAGCGGCGCGTCCCGACCTCGGACCTACTCCTGTCCTCAGCAGCCGCCGCCCGCAAGGCGGCCTTGCGCGATAATTTTACCCGGCCCTGCTCATCAATCGCAATGACTTTTACCTTCACGATGTCGCCGACCTTGACCACATCGCCGACGCTCTTGACGTAGTTCTCATCGAGCTCACTGACGTGGCACAGTCCGTCCTGACCCTCCTGGATCTCGATGAATGCGCCGAAGTCCTTGATGCTGATGACCCGGCCTTCGTAAATGCGGCCGACCTGGATGTCCTCGGTGATGCGTTCCACGAGTTCCCGCGCACGCTCGGCGCCCGCCGCGTCGGTGCACGCGATGAAGACCGTACCATCGTCTTCGATGTCGATCTGGGCGCCGGTTTCGGTCTGGATCGCCTTGATCGACTTGCCCCCCGGCCCGATGAGCTTGCCGATCTTCTCCGGGTTGATCTTCAGCGTGATCAGACGCGGAGCGAACTCGCTGATCGTGGGGCGCGGTTTCGCAATGACGGCGTCCATCCGGTCCAGAATCTGCATGCGGCACTTCTGCGCCAGCTTCAGCGCCTCGCGCATCACCTTGAACGGCAATCCCTTCGCTTTGATGTCGAGTTGGACGCCCGTGATGCCCTTCCGTGTGCCGGCGACCTTGAAGTCCATGTCGCCGAAGCGATCCTCCTCGCCGATAATGTCCGCCAGCAGCTTGTAGCGCCCGTCGTCCTCCATCACCAGCCCGATCGAAATACCGGCCACCGCCGCCTTGACCGGCACCCCGGCGTCCATCAGCGCCAGCGATCCGCCGCACACGCTGGCCATGGAGCTGGACCCATTCGATTCGAGGATGTCGCTGACCAGCCGGATCGTGTACGGAAATTCTTCCGGGCCCGGCAGCACCGCCTCCAGGCTACGTTCGGCCAGCGCTCCGTGACCGATTTCGCGGCGGCCGGGCGAGCCGATCCGCCGAACTTCGCCGACCGAGAACGGCGGGAAGTTGTAGTGCAGCATGAACTTCTTGCTGTACTCCTCGATCAGATCGTCGATGATCTGCTCGTCGCGCGACGTGCCGAGCGTGCAGACCACGAGGGCCTGGGTTTCGCCCCGGGAGAACAGCGCCGAGCCGTGGACCCGCGGCAGCCAGCCCACCTCGATGGCGATCTCGCGGATTTCGTCCAGCTTGCGCCCGTCTGGCCGCCGGTTCTCGTCCAGAATCATGTCGCGCACCAGCCGCTCTTCGACGACTTCAATGGCCGCCTTGACCTGTTGCGGCGTATGCGCAGGCTTGGGGTCATCTGGTGGGCAGTACTCGGCCACGACGCGCTCGTAGATCGCCCTGACCGCCTCGTTTCGTTCCTGCTTGCCGTGAATCTGTTTGGCAGCGCGCAGGTCGCTGAGCACGCGTTTGCGAACCTCCGCCAGGAACTCTGAATCCGTCGCCGGCGGTTCCCAGGTCTTAGGCTGGCCGGCTTGGCGCTCCAGTTCCAGAAGCATCTCGCAGATCGGCTTGACGCCGTGTTCGTGCCCGAATTCGACGGCGTCCGCGATGACGCTTTCGGGTAACTCGCGGGCCGCGAGCTCGATCATGGTGACCGCTTTGAGGTGGCCCGCCACCACCATGTCCAAGTCGGAGTACTCGAGCTGTGCGACCGTCGGATTGATGACGAACTTGCCGTCCACGCGTCCGACGCGCACCCCGGCAAAAGGCCCGTGAAAGGGGACGGGCGAAACAGCCAGAGCCGCCGCCGCGGACACGAGTCCGACCACGTCCGGGTCGTTCTGAAGGTCGGCGGCCATGACCATGACCTGGACCTGCACCTCGTTGCGAAACCCGTCCGGAAAGAGCGGGCGCATCGGCCGGTCGATCAGCCGGCTGGTGAGAACCTCTTTCAGGGTCGGGCGCCCCTCGCGCTTGAAAAACCCGCCCGGAAACTTCCCGGCCGCCGACATCTTCTCCCGGTAGTCGACCGTCAGTGGAAAGAAGTCGACATCCTCGCGTGGCTCCGCCGTGACGACCGTACCCAGGACTACGGTATCGCCGTACCGGACGACCGCCGCTCCGGCGGCCTGTCGGGCCACTTTCCCCACCTCGATGGACAACACATTCCCCCCCAGGGGGCGTTCTACTTTCAACGTCATTTCTACCTGCTCTCTCTGCCTTTTCTCATCTTCGTTGTCTTGTTCTGCGCCTCTTGAGCGCTCAGCGTCACGCGGCTGCGCGGCACACCCGGGCGTCGTCGGACTGTACGCAGACAGTACCCGGCGTTCTGTCGCGCGGGCCACCTTGTTCCGCTCCAGGCCGGCGGAACCCGTCTATTTCCGCAATCCCAGCTTTGCAATCGTGGCGAGGTATCGCTCACGGTTGTCCCGCGCGAGGAACTTCAACAAGCCCGCGCGTTTGCCGACCATCTTCAGCAGACCCCGGCGGGACGAATGGTCCTTCTTGTGGATCTTCAGGTGCTCCGTGAGCTGCGCAATCCGTGCGGTGAGCAGCGCGATCTGTACTTCGGCTGAACCCGTGTCCCCGTCGCGTCGCCGATACGTTTCGACCAGCTTGGTTTTCTGGTCCTTCGTCAGTGGCATCGCCCATTCTTCCTTTCACAGGGGCTCGTCCCAGCAACACTCCGTGGGCGCGAAGGGCGCCAGGGCGGCCTGAACCTTATTTACCGACATTATAGAGCAGCCACCCCCCATTCGCAACGCCCCGCCGTGCCGCGCTCATGGCCTCGCTTTTGACCTGGCCTGCCGACCACGCCCCCGACTGGCGTCGGGGGTTCGGATCAGGTTCCCGCAGCCCTCACGCCATCCGAACCCCGCACGCCAGTGCGAGGCGTGTCCCGTCCGAACCCCGCACACGAGTGCAGGGGGCTTGCCATCCGAACCCCGCACGCCAGTGCGAGGCGTGTCCCGTCCGAACCTCGCACGCGAGTGCGAGGCCGTGGGGGCGCGGCGCGCTACCGCCACGGTGACCACCGGGCCGCGGTGTATGTCGGCGTGCGGCGGGCGAAAGCGCGACCGCCCCTTGGGGCGGACCGCGCAAAACCAAACCCCCGACTCGCGTCGGGGGTTCGGATCAGACCTCCACGCGCCGCGCGCACGCCCGCGGCGCAGTCCAGACGACTCGCATCAGCCGCCGCTGCCGATGGCCGCCACAAACGGATCGATGTCGCCGTACGTCACTTCGCCGTCGCCGTTCATGTCCGCGTTGATCCACGGACAATC
>Ga0209227_1000276_pt1 | contig 44843 bp, 56 predicted proteins | sample YNPBryantNP2012_FD_185815 | JGI IMG/M metagenome (GOLD analysis project Ga0209227, IMG submission 185815) | Anoxygenic and chlorotrophic microbial mat microbial communities from Yellowstone National Park, USA - YNP Bryant NP 2012 (SPAdes)... ...
GCCTCATAGCTCCAAGCTCACCTCTTGATGATCCTACACTCGCAGCACTCGCAGCTGTTTCCGCCGTCGAAGACGCACAGAACGAGCTGGGGAACAAAGCTGCAAGAAACGCAGGCCCACTTGTCGCACTTCGCGGCTTGGGCGGGTCTTGCGAAATCGCCCACTGCTGCAAGGGTCGCCCCGGCCGCTAGGGCCAACAGCGGCGCTCCCACAATGTTACGCCACCGGCTCGTCACGTTCCACACTGTTTCACCCTCCTTTCGTGTCGCCTCGGCTCCCGGGACCAGGCTGGGGGTATTCTCTCTCTCTCTTGTCAAGGGGGGGTGCGCCGAGAGAGGCCTACCGAGTAAGGTTGCAGGCGGCTTACGAGCCCGCTCAGAACCGCGCCACCAGGCCGAAGCGGAGCTCCCCGGAGCCGAAGAAGCGGCCCTTGGAAATCTGCCCGCCACCGAGCAGCGCGAAGTGCGGGCTCACCGGCCATTCCAGGTTGCCGGCCAGCGCCCAGTTGTCCCCGTAAATGCGGGATTTGGTGAAGCCCTGCGCCTCCAGGCGCAGCAACCCCTTGCCCAGCTGCTTTTTGCCCAGGATGCCCACCATGGCTACGTCGTCCTGGGACTCCTCCCCCCCGGGGCGCTCGAGGATGCCGATGCCGCCGTAGGCGGAAACCTCCCACCCGCGCACCGGCAGCCCCGCGAAGAGGTGCATGAAAAAGTCGGTTTGATTGGTGCCGAAATCCTTGTTGGAGGGGGTGTTGGGCAGCTTGGCGCCAAAGCGCACGCCGTAGCGCAGGTGCTCCTTGCCCTCCCCCAGCACGAACTTCCCCCAAACCGCGAAATCCCCCACGGCGCTGGAGCCCTCGCCCCGGTCGGGGCGGAAGACCTTGTAGAGCATGCCGTCCACCGCCAGCTCGGCGTTGGGGGCCGCCCCGTAGGTAATGGCGAGGTACGGGCCCCAGAGGTCCCCGGGGCGGTTGGAGCGCAGCGAGCGCATCTGCAGCACCTGGAGGATCCCCAGGTCCACCCGAAAGCCGTAAAGCGGCAGCACCGAGGTGTCGGGGGTGACCGCGGGAAGCCCCATGGAGATGGCCCCAGCGGAGGAGGCCAGAGTCACGAGCCCCAGCAGCACCGAACACGAAAGCCTGGGGAGGCTCATGGATCGTTTCGCTCCGGCAGCCGCGTTACGGCTGCGGCTGCTCCTGGCGCAGCTCTTCGGGCTTGGCCTTCTTTTGCTTTTCTTCCTTCTTCTCCTTGGCGGCTTCAGGGAGCTTGTAGTCCACGAACTCGAGGATCGCCAGCTCCGCGCCGTCCCCCTTCCGGGGCCCCAGCTTCACGATGCGGGTGTAACCCCCGGGACGGTTGGCGAAGCGCGGGGCAATCTCCGAAAACAGCTTCTTGATCACCTCCCGGTCGGCAATCCAGCGGGCGGCGAGCCTGCGGGCGTGGACCGTGTTCTTGCGCCCCAAGGTGACCATGCGCTCGGCGATGGGCCGCAGCTCCTTGGCCTTGGGCAGCGTGGTGATGATGCGCTCGTGCTGCATCAACGAGAGCAACTGGTTGCGAAACAGCGCACGACGGTGCTCGGAAACCCGCCCGAGCTTTCTGCCAGCACGGTTATGCCGCATGGTGTTCCTCCTTTACCGCGAAAGCACTGCCGAAGGCATGCCCAGGGCCAACCCTTGCTGCTCCAGGGCCTTCTTGATGGCAGCGAGCGCGCTCTTGCCCACCCTGGGGATTTCCAGAACCTCCTCTTCGGTACGGCTCACCAGGTCCCGGACCTTCTCCACGCCGCCGTTGCGCAGCGCGGCCACCACGCTCGCGGGAAGGCCGAGCTTTTCGATGCTGGCTTCCAGCAGGTTCACCGCGCTGGCCGCCGGAGCTGCCCCCGGGGCGAGGTTCTGGAAGATCGCCAGGTGATCCGCCAGGAGGTTGGCTGCTTGGGTCACGGCCTGGGCAGGGGTGATGGTGCCGTTGGTCCAAACTTCCAGCACCAGCTTTTCGTAGTCGGTGGCTTGGCCCACCCGGGCGGGCTCGATGCGGAAGTTGGCCTTGCGCACCGGGGAAAACGCCGCATCCACGAGGATGAAGCCGATACCCAGCTCGTCGGCTCGGCGCTCCTCCGCGGGCAGCCAGCCCCGGCCCTGCTCCACGATCAGCTCCGCCTCCAAGGTGTTCGCCTCGGAGAGCTGGCCGAGGTAAACGCTCTTGTCCACCACCTCCAGCTCCGCGCCGCCCTGGATGTCAGCGGCGGTGATGGTCCCTGGGCCCTTGACCGTGATGGTGGCCTCGGCCTTGGTGGCACCGGCAAGGCGCAGCGGCACCTTCTTGAGGTTGAGGATGAAGTCGGTGACGTCCTCCACCAGGCCGGGGACGCTGTCCAGCTCGTGGGCCACCCCAGCGATGCGCACCGCGGTGACCGCCGCCCCCTCGATGGAGGAGAGCAAGATGCGCCGCAGCGCGTTCCCCACCGTGACACCCCAGCCTCGCTCGAAGGGCTGGGCGGAAAAAACCCCGTAGGTGGCGGTGGAGGCCTTCTGGTCGAACTCCACGGCCTGGGGTTTGGTGATAGCCAACGTTCTCATGGGTCCTCCTTACCGCGAGTACAGCTCGACGATGAGCTGCTCCTGCACCGGGGTGCGGATATCGGCGCGGGTGGGCAGGGCCAGGACCTTGCCTTTGAAGTTCGCCGCGTCCAGCTCGAGCCAGGCGGGGACCCCCCGGGCTTGGGCGGTTTCCAGCGCCTCTTGCACGAAGGGGTTGCTGCGGATCTTTTCCTTCAAGGCGATTTCCATGCCGGGCTTCACCGCGAACGACGGGATGTCCACCTTGCGCCCGTTCACCAGCACGTGCCCGTGCCGCACCAGCTGCCGGGCCTGGGCCCGGGAGGAGGCGAACCCCAGCGAGTACACCACGTTATCGAGCCGCAGCTCGAGAAGCCGCAGGAGGTTCTCGCCGGTGACCCCCTTCTGCCTGGCCGCTTCCTGGAAGTAGCGACGGAACTGCGCTTCCAGCACCCCGTAAAGGCGGCGCACCTTTTGCTTTTCCCGCAGCTGCAAGCCGTAAGGCTGCATCTTGTTGCGGCGCTTGCCGTGCTCCCCGGGGGCGTAAGCCCGCCGCTCCACCGCGCACTTTTCCTTGAAGCAACGCTCCCCCTTGAGGAAGAGCTTCATGCCTTCCCGTCGGCAAAGCTTGCAAACCGGTCCAGTGTACCTAGCCACCTGTGCCTCCTTGCCCTGTTACACCCGGCGCCGCTTCGGCGGGCGGCAGCCGTTGTGGGGAATCGGGGTCACGTCCTTGATGCTCTTGATCTCCAACCCCGAAGCAGCCAAGGCGCGAATGGCGGACTCCCGCCCCGCCCCCGGCCCTTTGATCTCCACGTCCACCGAGCGCACGCCGTGCTCCTGGGCTTGCTCCGCGGCGTTGCGGGCCGCCAGCTGCGCCGCGTAGGGCGTGCCTTTGCGGGAGCCCTTGTAGCCGATGCGGCCGGCAGAGCTCCAGCAAATGGTGTTCCCCGCGGGGTCGGTGATGGTGACGATGGTGTTGTTGAACGTGGCTTGGATGTGCGCCACCGCGTGGGGGACGTTCTTCTTTTCCCGCTTCCGGGGCTTTTTGGCAGCTTGCGCTTTGGCCATACCTACCTCACCCTCCTCACTTCGCTACCTTCTTCTTCTTGGCCACCGTGGCGCGCCGCGGACCCTTCCGGGTACGGGCGTTGGTGTGGGTGCGCTGGCCGCGCACCGGCAACCCCCGGCGGTGCCGCACCCCGCGGTAGCAGCCGATCTCCACCAACCGCTTGATGTTCATCGCCACTTCCTTCCGCAGGTCACCCTCCACCTTGATGTCCTCGTCCTGGATGACCTTGGCGATGCGGCGCACCTCGTCTTCCGAGAGTTCCTTGCACTTGACCATGCCGTCCACGCCGGCCTTGGCCAGGATCTTCTTGGCCAGGGAGCGGCCGATGCCGTAGATGTAGGTCAAGCCAATCTCCACGTGCTTGTTGGGTGGCAAATCCACACCGACGATACGAGCCACGATGCCCCTCCTTAACCCTGCCGCTGCTTGTGCTTGGGGTTCTCGCAGATCACGCGAATCACCCCCTTGCGGCGCACGATCTTGCACTTGGCGCAAATGCGACGAACCGACGAACGAACTTTCATACCCGCTCTCCTTACCGGTAGCGGTACACGATGCGCCCACGGGTCAGGTCGTAGGGGGAAAGCTCCACCAGGACCTTGTCCCCCGGGAGGATGCGGATGAAGTGCTTGCGCATCTTCCCGGAAATGTGGGCTAGCACCGTGTGCCCGTTTTCCAGCTCAACGCGGAACACCGCGTTGGGCAAGGCTTCTACGACGGTGGCCATGACCTCGATGGCCTCCTCTTTCGCCATCCTCGCTCCCTACCTCGCCACCCCGAGCACCCAGGGGCCGTTTTCGGTGACGGCCACCGAGTACTCGAAATGGGCAGAAAGTTTACCGTCTTCCGTGCGCGCTGTCCAGCCGTCGGCGGCAATGCGCACCCCCGGCTTGCCCTCGTTCACCATGGGCTCGATGGCCAGCACCAGCCCGGGTTTCAGCTCCGGCCCGGTGCCCGGCACCCCGTAGTTGCACACCTGGGGCTCCTCGTGGAGCTGCCGGCCGATGCCGTGCCCCACGAACTCCCGCACCACCGAGTAGCCCGCTGCCTCGGCGTGGCGCTGGATGGTGGCGGAGACATCCCCCAGCCGCCGCCCAGGGCGCACCTGCTCCACCGCCAGCTCCAAGCACTCCCGGGTCACCTGCAGCAGCCTCCTGGCACGCTCGGAGATGCGCCCCACCGGCAGCGTGAGCGCCGCATCGCCGTAGTAGCCGTCCAAAACCACCCCGCAGTCCAACGACACGATATCCCCCTCCTGGAGGATGCACCCCTCGGAGGGGATGCCGTGGACGATCACGTCGTTCACCGAGGTGCACAAGGTGGCAGGGTAACCCTGGTACCCCTTGAACGCCGGCTTGCCACCCTTGGCCCGGATGAACTCCTCCGCCAGCCGATCCAGCTCGGCGGTGGAAACCCCCGGCCGCACGTGCTCCGCCAGCATCTGCAGGGTTTCCTGCACCAGGGCGTTGGCCCGGTCCATGATGGCGAGCTCGGCGGGGGTCTTCAGCACGATCACCTGGCCACGCTCCCCTTCACCGCTTCCTTGAGCCGGGCAAAGATCGCCTCCACGGTCCCCAGGCCGTCCACCCGCTGGAGCACACCGCGCTGGGCGTAAAGCGCCAAGAGCGGCTCGGTGTGGGAGCGGTACACCGCGAGGCGTTGGCGGATCACCTCCTCCCTGTCGTCCTCCCGCACCACCAGCTCGCTGCCGCACACGTCGCACACCCCTTCCCGAGCGGGAGGCTGGGTGCGCACGTGGTACACCGCGCCGCATTGCGGGCACCAACGCCGCCCTCCCAGGCGAGCTACCACCTCCTCGTCCGGCACCTCCAGGTACACCGCCACGTCCACCCGGCGCCCCAGCTCCGCCAGCAGCTGGTCCAAGAGATCCGCCTGGGCCTGGGTACGCGGGTAGCCATCGAACACGCAACCCCCGAGCCCCTGCTGGGTGTGCAAGCGGGCAAGGAGCATCTTGGCCACCAGGTCGTCCGGCACCAGCTCCCCCCGCTGCATGTAGGAGGCTGCTTCCTGACCCAGAGGGGTGTTCTTGGCTACCTCCTCGCGGAGCAGGTCCCCGGTGGAGATGTGCAGCAAGCTGAGGGTGGAGGCCAACCGCTTGGCCTGGGTGCCCTTGCCCGCCCCCGGGGGCCCCAACAGCACCACGTCCAACGCCCGGGTCACCATCTCAGCCTCGCCGCCCCCGCAGCCGGCGGCCCTTCACGAACCCCTCGTAGTGCCGCATCACCAGCTGCGCTTCGATTTGCGCCACCGTGTCCATGGCCACCCCCACCACGATCAACAGCGAGGTGCCACCAAAGTAGAACTTCACCCCCAACCCTTCGGTGAGGAAGCGGGGAAGCAGCGAATCCAGGAACGGCCCAATCAACGGGATCGGCGCCACCTTGAACCCCACGATGAGGATTTCCGGGAGGATCGCCACCAGCGCCAGGTAAATCGCCCCCACGAACGTGATGCGCGTGAGCACCCGGTCAATGAAGTCGGCGGTGGGCTGGCCCGGGCGCACACCGGGGATGAACCCCCCGTACTTGCGGAGGTTGTCGGCGGTGTCCTGGGGGTTGAAGATGATCGAGGTGTAGAAGTAGCAGAAGAAGATGATGGACACCACGTAGAACAAGTTGTAGAGCGGCTCGCCGTAGGCCAAGGCCCGAGAAACCGTGGCCACGATCGGGTGCTGGATGAGCTGGGCCAAGGTTTGGGGGAACGAGAGGATCGAGGCCGCGAAGATCACCGGGATCACCCCACCGGTGTTGAGCCGCAACGGGAGGTAGGTGCTCTGCCCCCCCATGATGCGCCGCCCCACCACCCGCTTGGCGTACTGCACGGGGATGCGCCGCTGCGCCCGCTCCATGAGCACGATGGCCGCCACCACCGCGAAGGCGAACACCAGGAACAGCACCGCCGTGAAGATGCTCATGGCCCCGGTGCGGATGTCTTCCAGGGTGTTGAGGATCGCCCTGGGCAACCCCACCACGATGCCCGCGAAGATGATGAGGGAGATGCCGTTCCCCACCCCCCGCTCGGTGATTTGCTCGCCGAGCCACATGACGAATGCGGTGCCGGTCACCAGCGTGAGCACCGTGAGCAAGCGGAACCCCCACCCGGGGTGCGGCACCAGGGGCGCCCCGCCGGGAGCCGTGGTTTTTTCCAAGAACACCGCGATGCCCGAGCCTTGGATGATGGAGAGGATCACGGTGCCGTACCGCGTCCACTGGGTGATCTTCCGCCGCCCCAGCTCCCCTTCCTTGGAGAGCTTCTCCAGGTACGGCCAAACCACCGTGAGCAGCTGGAGGATGATCGAGGCGGAGATGTACGGCATGATCCCCAGGGCAAACACGGTCATGCGCCCCAAGGCACCCCCGGAGAACAGGTTCAAAAACCCGAGGATCGTGCCTTGGGCCTGGCGGGTGAACTCGTCCAGCGCTTCGGGGTTGATCCCCGGCACCGGGATGTACGACCCCAGGCGGTAAACAGCCAGCAGCAGGAACGTGAAGATGACCCGCTTGCGCAGGTCGGGGATCGCGAAGATGTTGCGCAGGCTCTCGATCATGGGGCCAGCACCTCGCACCGTCCACCGGCAGCTTCGATCTTGGCTTTGGCTTGAGCCGAGAACTTGTGGGCCTTGACCACAAGCGGCCTGGTGAGGTCACCCTTGGCGAGGACCTTCACCCCGTCCCCCAGCCGCTTTACCAGCCCCTCCGCCACCAGCACCTCGGGGGTCACCTCGCTGCCGGCAGGGAAGCGCTCCAGCTGGCCCAGGTTCACGATCGCGAAGCTTTTCGCGAAGATATTGGTGAAACCGCGCTTGGGCAGCCGCCGCACCAACGGCATTTGCCCGCCCTCGAAGTTCCGGCGCCGGCGGGTGCCCGAGCGGGACAGCGCCCCCTTGTGGCCCCGCCCCGCGGTCTTGCCGTGGCCCGAGCCAGGGCCGCGACCCACGCGCTTGCGGTTCTTCGTTGCACCCGGTCTGGGGGTAAGGTTCGAGAGTTCCATGGCTCACTCCTCGTAGCTTTCCACGCGCACCAAGTGGGGCACCTTGGCGATCATCCCCCGGGTGTAGGGGTTGTCCGGCAGCACCACGGACTTGCCGATCCGCCCGAGCCCCAGCCCGCGGGTGAGCACCACCCGCACCTTTTCCGGCACACCAATACGGCTTTTCACCTGGGTGATGCGCAGCATCGCTTGGGTTTTCTTGGCAGTCTTGCGGGGCGTCATACCTCCACCTCCGGAATCGGACCCTTGGGCACGTCAGCTTCCACGGGCTCGCCGGTCTCCTCCGCCCGCCGCAGCACCGCCACCTTCTCCCGGGGCATGAGCTGCTCCAGGGCGTCGAAGGTGGCCCGCACCAGGTTGTACGGGTTGGTGGAGCGCAGCGATTTGGTGAGGATGTCGCCGATACCCGCGGCTTCCATGATCGCCCGCACCGTGCCGCCGGCGATGACCCCGGTACCGGGGGAGGCGGGGCGCAGCACCACCTTCCCCGAGCCGAAGTGACCCACCACCTCGTGGGGGATCGTGGTCCCCTCCCGGGGCACCTCGATCATGGCCCGCTTGGCCTGCTCGGTGGCCTTCTTGATGGCCTGGGGGACCTCCCGGGCTTTCCCGGTGCCGAACCCCACCCGGCCGTTCCCGTCCCCTACCACCACCAAGGCGGAGAAGGAGAGGTTCTTGCCGCCCTTCACCACCTTGGTGACCCGGTTGACGTGCACCACGCGATCGATGAGCTGAAATTCCCGATCTTCCATAGTCGTCCCCTAGAACTGCAACCCGGCTTCGCGAGCGGCGTCTGCGAGCTCCTTCACTACCCCGTGGTAGCGGAACCCCGCCCGGTCGAAGACCACCGTGGTGATTCCTTTTGCCACAAGCCTCTCGGCGATGGCCCGCCCCACCACGCGAGCCGCCTGCTTGTTCCCGCAATGGGTCAGCCCCTCGCGCAAGGCCTTCTCCAGGGTGGATGCGGCCGCCAAGGTGCGCCCCGCCACATCGTCCACCGCTTGGGCGTACACGTGGTTGAGGGAGCGGTACACCACCAAGCGAGGGCGCTCGGGGGTGCCCCGCACCACCTTGCGGATCCGCCAATGGATCCTCCTGCGCCGTGATTTGCGATCCTCGTATCGAGCCATAGCGTTACGCTCCCGACTTTCCGGCCTTCAGCTTCAGGACCTCGTCCGCGTACTTGATCCCCTTGCCCTTGTAGGGGTCCGGTGGCCGCAACATGCGGATGCGCGCCGCCACCTGCCCCACCAGCTGCTTGTCAATCCCCTCCACCGTGAGGCGGTTGGCCTTGGCGTCGTAGCTCGCCTGGATCCCTTCGGGCAAGGGGAAGTTCACCGGATGGGAGAACCCCAGGGTGAAGACCACCTCCCCGGGCCCCTTCAGCTCCGCCTTGTACCCCACGCCCACGATGTCCAGCTCTTTCTTGAAACCCTGGGAAACCCCCAGCACCGCGTTGGCGAGCAGCGCCCGGGTGGTGCCGTGGAGCGCCCGCAAGTGCTGCTCTTCCCGCTCCCGGGCCACCACCACGCGGCTGCCTTCCACGGTCACCTGGATCCCCTCGGGGATCGGCTGGAGGATGCTCCCCTTGGGCCCCTTGACCTGCACCACGCCGTTGCCCACGTGGACCTCCACGCCCTTGGGGATTTCGATCGGCTTTTTCCCTACCCTCGACATGTGGACCCCCTACCAAACCGTGCACACGACCTCGCCCCCCACCCGCAGCTGGCGGGCACGAGCGTCGGTCATGAGCCCCTGGGAGGTGGAGACGATGGCCACGCCGATGCCGCGGCGCACCTGGGGCAGCTCGTCCACCCCCTTGTAAACCCGCCGGCCAGGGCGGGAAACCCGCTCCAAGCCGTGGATGGCTGGCTCCCCCTCTGGCGAATAGCGCAGGTAGAGGCGGATCGTGCCCTGGGGGCCTTCCTCCAGCACCTTGAAGGTGCGGATGAACCCCTCCTCCTTGAGGATGCGGGCGATCTCCAGCTTCATCTTGGAGGCGGGCACGTCCACGCGGTCCTTGCCAGCCATCACCGCGTTGCGGATGCGCGTGAGGAAATCGGCGATCGGGTCGGTCATGGTCATAATGCCACCTCCCCTACCAGCTCGCCTTGGTCACCCCTGGGAGGTACCCCTCCAGGGCCAGCTTGCGGAAGCAAATGCGGCAAAGCTGGAACTTGCGCATGTAGCCCCGCGGCCTTCCGCAGAGCTTGCAGCGGTTGCGGTAACGCACGGCAAACTTGGGCTTCTTCGCGGCTTTGGCAAAAAAACAGGTGCGTGCCACTTCTCTCCTCCTAGCTCTTCGCAAACGGGAACCCAAGCTCGGCCAGAAGGAACCGCGCTTGGTCGTCGGTGGGCGCGCTGGTCACCACCGTCACGTTCATCCCCTTGGGGCGCTCCACCTTGGTGTAGTCCACCTCGGGGAAGATCAGGTGGTCCTTGATCCCCAGGGTGTAGTTCCCCCGGCCGTCGAACCCCTTGGGGGAAAGGCCCCGGAAGTCGCGCACCCGGGGGAGCGCGATGTTCAAGAGCCGGTCCAGGAACTCGTACATGCGGTCCCGCCGCAGGGTGACCATGCACCCCACCTGCATCCCCACCCGCAGCTTGAACTGGGCGATGGATTTCTTGGCCTTGCGCACCACCGGCTTCTGGCCGGTGATCGCCGCCAGCTCCTCCATGGCCTGCTCCATGAGCTTGGGCTGGCGGGCCGCCTCCCCGATGCCGATGTTGCAGACCACCTTGACGATCCTCGGGACCGCCATGGGGTTGGTGATCCCGAACTCCGCGATGAGCTTCGGGACCACCTCTTTTTGGTACTTCTCCTTCAAGCGCGCCACCGTACCCTCCCTTCCTTACTGGTCGAGAATCGCGCCATCCACTTTGGCGTACCGCACGCGGCGGCCGTCCTCGAGCACCTTGATACCTACCCGGCTCGGTTTGCCCGAATCCGGGGAAATTACCATCACGTTGGAGATGTGGATCGGGGCTTCCCGCTCCACGATCCCCCCCTGGACACCTGCCCGGGGGTTGGGGCGGGTGTGCCGCTTGATCATGTTGACCCCCTCCACCACCACCCGGGCGCGCTGCCGGTCCACCCGCAGCACCTTGCCCCGCTTGCCGCGGTCCTTGCCGGCAATCACCAGCACCTGGTCGCCCTTCTTGATCTTCAAGCCACCCATAACGGCCTCCTAGAGCACCTCGGGGGCCAGGGAAACGATCTTCATGAAGCGACGCTCCCGGAGCTCCCGCGCCACCGGCCCGAACACGCGGGTGCCAATGGGCTCCCGCTGGTTGTTGATGAGCACCGCGGCGTTGTCGTCGAAGCGAATGTAGGACCCGTCCTTGCGGCGATGGGTCCGGCGCATCCGCACGATCACCGCCTTGACCACCGAACCCTTCTTGATGTCCGAGTCCGGGGCGGCCTCCTTCACCGAGCACACCACGATGTCCCCCAACCTGGCGTAGCGCCCCACCGAGGAACCCCCGAGGTGGCGGATCGCCATGAGCTTCTTGGCCCCGGAGTTGTCTGCCACCACGAGCATCGTGCGCATTTGGATCATGGCAACCTCCTCACTTGGCCCGCTCGAGGATCTGCGCCACGCGGAAGCGCTTGCGCCGCGACAGGGGGCGGCATTCGACGATTTGCACCTTGTCGCCCAGCCGGCACTCCGCCTTCTCGTCGTGGGCCATGAACTTGCGGGACCGCTTCACGAACCGGTGGTAGAGCGGGTCCATGACCATGCTCTCCACCTTCACCACCACGCTCTTGTTCCCGGCGACCGAGACCACGGTCCCCACCTTCACGGTCTTCCGCGACTGTTCCCGGTTTTCCATCAGGCTTCCTCCACTTCCCGCAGCCGCTCGGCGAGGATCGTCTTCACCCGAGCGATGTCACGGCGCACCTGGCGGATCTTCCCGGGGTTTTCCATTTGCCCCGTGGCTTTCTGGAAGCGCAGCTTGAAGAGCTGCTCGGTGAGCTCCGCCTCGGTGCGGCGCAGCTCCTCGATGGACTGGTCGCGCAGCTGTTTCGCTTTCATCGCACGTGCCCCCGTACCACGAACCGCGTCTTGATGGGCAGCTTGTGGGCGGCGAGACGCATGGCCTCCCGCGCCACCTCCTCGCTCACCCCCTCCATCTCGTAGAGGATGCGCGCCGGCTTCACCACCGCCACCCATTCCTCAGGGTTGCCCTTCCCCTTCCCCATGCGGGTTTCCAAGGGCTTCTTGGTGACCGGCTTGTCGGGGAAGATGCGGATCCAGATCTTGCCGCCGCGCTTCACGTAGCGAGTCATGGCGATACGCGCCGCCTCGATTTGCCGGGCGGTGATCCACCCGGGCTCCAGCGCCTGCAAACCGTAGTCCCCAAACGCCACGGTGTTGCCCCGAGTAGCGGTACCGCGCATCCGGCCGCGCTGCTGCTTCCTGAACTTGACCTTCTTTGGCATCAACATGGCAGCACCTCGCCTTAGGCCAGGCGACGCAGCACCCGAGAGCGGTGCAGCTCACCCTTGTAAACCCAAACCTTCACCCCGATCACCCCGTACGTGGTGAACGCCTCCGCGAACCCGTAGTCAATGGCAGCCTTGAGGGTTTGCAGAGGCAGCCGCCCCTCCTGGTACCACTCGGAGCGGGCGATCTCGGCACCGTTGAGGCGCCCGGAGCAACGGATTCTGACACCTTGTGCGCCGAAACGCAAGGCGTTTTCCATGGCCCGGCGCATGGCCCGGCGGAAGGTGACCCGCCGCACCAGCTGCTGCGCCACCGACTCGGCGATGAGCTGCGCCTCGATTTCCGGCCGCTGGATTTCCTGGATGTTGATGTGGATGTCCTGGCCGAAGCGCTTGCGCAGCTCCTCCCCCAGCTTGTCCACTTCCGCCCCCTTGCGGCCGATGATGATCCCCGGGCGGGCGGCCATGATGGTCACGCGGATGCGGTTGGCGGTGCGCTCGATGTCCACCTCTGCTACCCCGGCGTGCGCCAGCCGCGCCTTCAGCTCCTTGCGCAGCCGCAGGTCCTCGTGGAGCAGCTTGGCGTAGTCCTTCTCGGCGTACCAGCGGGAACGCCAGGTGCGGTTGTAACCCAAGCGAAAGCCGTACGGGTGTGTTTTCTGGCCCACCTTACCCTCCTACCTTTCCACCTCGGAAATTTCCACCAGGATGTGGCAGGTCCGCCGCAGCCGGGGAAAAGCCCGGCCCATGGAACCCGCCCGAAACCGCTTCCACGCAGGCCCTTGGTCCACCTGCAGCCTGGTGATCACGAGCTTGCCGGCATCGCTACCGGGGCTCGCCTGCTCGTAGTTCGCCACCGCGGAGCGCACCAGCTTGGCGAGGTCTGCGGCACAACGCTTCTTTACCAGTTGCAGCGTGGCCAAAGCGGCGGCCACCTTTTGCCCGCGGATGAGGTTTGCCACGAGCCTGACCTTCTGCGCGGAAGCACGGTAGTATCGGAGTTGCGCTCTGGCTTGCATGACATCCCCCGTCAATGGGCTGCGCCCTTTTCCTTCTTGGTGCCCGCGTGCCCGCGGAAGGTGCGGGTCAACGCGAACTCGCCGAGCTTGTGACCCACCATGTTTTCCGTGATGAAAACCGGGATGAACTTCTGCCCGTTGTGCACCGCGATGGTGTGCCCCACCATCTCCGGCACGATGGTGGAGCGGCGAGAGTAGGTCTTGATGACCTGCCGCTGACGGGCCTCGTTGAGCTTGAGGACCTTCTTGAGCAGGTGATCGTCCACGAACGGGCCTTTTTTGATCGAACGCGCCATCTTCCGCCTCCTACTTCCGCCGCTTCACGATGAACCGATCCGTGCGCTTGTTGCGCCGGGTCTTGTACCCCTTGGTGGGCTGGCCCCAGGGAGAAACCGGGTGCCGGCCACCTTTGGTGCGCCCCTCGCCACCGCCGTGGGGGTGGTCCACCGGGTTCATGGCGGTGCCCCGCACGTGGGGGCGCCGCCCCAGCCAGCGGCTCCGCCCCGCCTTGCCGATGGACACGTTGGCGTGATCCAAGTTCCCCACCTGGCCCACCGTGGCCCAGCAGGAAGCGAGCACCAGGCGCATCTCACCCGAGGGCAAGCGCAGCGTCACGTACTTGCCCTCCTTGGCCATCACCTGGGCCGCGGCGCCTGCTGCCCGCACCAGCTGCCCGCCCCTGCCCGGCTTGAGCTCCACGTTGTGCACCATGGCACCCACGGGGATGTTGGCCAGGGGCAACGCGTTCCCAGGAACGATTTCCGCCTTTTCCGCAGCGATCACCGTCTGCCCCACGGTCAGACCCAAGGGAGCCAGGATGTAGCGCTTTTCGCCGTCGGCGTAGTGCAACAGCGCGATGCGCGCCGAGCGGTTCGGGTCGTACTCGATGGCCGCCACCTTGGCAGGGACGTTGCGCTTGTCCCGCTTGAAATCGATCACGCGGTAGAGCCGCTTGTGGCCACCGCCCCGGAAGCGCACGGTCTCGTGCCCCTCGTTGTTGCGGCCCCCGGAGCGGGCGATGCCGTGCACCAGGCTCTTTTCCGGCCTTTTCTTGGTGATATCGGAAAAATCCAGCACCGTCTTGAAGCGGATGCCGGCAGAAGTCGGCTTGAAGCTCCGCAGCGGCATAGCTCACCCCCTCACACCTTCTCCACGAACTCTGGGACTTTCTGCCCCGGGGCAAGCCGCACGTACGCCTTGCGCCAATCCGGGCGGTACCCAGCGAACCGGCCGAAACGGCGCAGCTTGCCACGCATGTTCACCACCTGCACCGCCTGGACCTTGACCCCGAAGAGCTTTTCCACCGCTTGACGAATCTCGATCTTGTTGGCCCCAGGCGCCACCTGGAAACAGAGCACGCTAGCAGCCTCTTGCAGCACCGAGGTTTTCTCGGTAATGAGCGGACGAATGATGATCTCCCGCGGGTCTTTCATGGGACCAGTACCTCCGCAAGCGCCGTGAGCGCCTTCGAGGAGAACACCACGTGCTGGGCGTTCAGCACCTCGTACACGTGGAGATGACCGGCGTCCTGGACCCCCAGCTCGGGGCGGTTGCGGGTGGCCAGCAGCAGGTTGAGGTTGTCGTAGCTGTCCACGAATAGCACCTTCTCCCCGGCAAGCCCCAGCTTGGCGAGGCGCGCCATCATCTCCTTGGTCTTGAAGGAGGGGACCTCCAGGCTCTCCAGCACCAGCAAACGCCCCTGGGCGAGCCTTTCGGAAAGCACCGATTTGAGCGCGTTCTTCTTGGCCTTGACGTTCACCTTGAGCATGTAGTCCCTGGGCTGGGGCCCGAACACGGTCCCGCCGTGGCGCCAGAGGGGCGAGCGGATGGAGCCGTGCCGTGCCCTCCCGGTGCCCTTCTGCCGCCAGGGCTTCTTGCCACCGCCGGACACCATGCCCCGGGTCTTGGTAGCGTGGGTACCGCGGCGCAACCCAGCCAGGTACGCCTTCACCACCTCCCACACCAGGTGCGGGCGGGGCGGGTAAGTGAAGATCGGATCGGGGACCTCCACCTCCCCCACCACTTGGTTTTCCCAGTTACGAACGGGCAGCTTCATAAGCCATCGCTCCTTACGCCTTCACGAGCCGGACCAGGGCCTTGCGGCCGCCGGGCACGGCCCCCTTGAGGAACAGCAGGTTGTTCTCCACGTCCACCTTGACCACCTTGACGCGCTTGAGGGTGATGGTGTCGCCGCCCATGCGGCCTGCCATGCGGGTCCCGGGGAACACCCGGGAAGGGAACGCCGAAGGGCCAATGGAGCCGGGGGCCCGGTGGAACATCGAGCCGTGGGAGGCAGCGCCCCCCCGGAAGTGGTGCCGCCGCACCGCCCCCTGGAACCCTTTCCCCTTGGAGGTCCCCACCACCCGGACCACATCCCCAGGGGCGAAGATGTCGCAAAGCACGGTCATCCCGGGCTTCACCTCCCCGGAGGGGTCCACCGGGACCTCCTTGAGCACCCGGGTGGGGGGAACGCTGGCCTTGGCGAAATGGCCAGCCAAGGGCTTGGGGACGTGGCGGGGCGGTTTGCCCTCCACCAGCCCGATCTGCGCCGCGTCGTAACCGTCCTTGGCCTTCGCCTTCACTTGCACCACCACGCAGGGGCCGGCCTGGACCACGGTCACGGGCACCAGCTCCCCCTTCTCGTCGAAGATCTGCGTCATGCCCAGCTTTCTGCCCAAAATGCCGCGAACCATAGCTTCCCCCTCACTTCTTTCCGCCGAAGGCCTTGATCTCCACATCCACCCCGGCGGGCAGCTCCAGCTTCATGAGGGCATCCACCGTTTGCTGCGTGGGATCCAGGATGTCCAAAAGCCGCTTGTGGGTGCGGATCTCGAACTGCTCCCGGGACTTCTTGTCAACGTGCGGCGAACGCAGCACCGTGAAGCGCTGGATCTGCGTGGGCAGCGGAATCGGCCCCGAGACCGCAGCTCCCGTGCGCTTGGCAGTGTCCACGATTTCCGCCGTGGACTGGTCCAGGAGCCGGTAGTCGTAAGCCTTCAGGCGAATGCGGATTCTTTCCTTGACCATGGCCTCACTCCAGAATCTCGGTGACGGTGCCGGCGCCCACGGTGCGGCCGCCTTCGCGGATCGCGAAGCGCAACCCCTGCTCCAACGCAATAGGCGTGATCAGCTCCACCTCGATCTCCACGTTGTCCCCGGGCATCACCATCTCCACACCCTGCGGCAACTTCACGCTCCCCGTCACGTCCGTCGTCCGGAAGTAAAACTGCGGCCGGTACCCAGCAAAAAACGGCGTGTGCCGACCCCCCTCCTCCTTCGTCAACACGTACACCTGCCCCTTGAACCGCACGTGTGGCGTGATGCTCCCTGGCTTCGCCACCACCTGCCCACGCTCTACCTCGCTCTTCTCCGTCCCCCGCAACAAAATCCCAATGTTGTCCCCTGCCTGCCCCTGATCCAACAACTTCCGGAACATCTCCACCCCAGTCACCACCCGCTTGAACGTCGGCCGAAAACCAACGATCTCCACCTCGTCCCCAACCTTCACCACCCCTCGCTCCACCCGACCCGTCACCACCGTCCCTCGCCCAGAAATCGAAAACACATCCTCGATCGGCATCAAAAACGGCTTGTCAATGTCCCTCACCGGCTCCGGCACGTACTTGTCCAACGCCTCGATCAAATCCCAAATGCACTTCGCATCAGGATGATCCGGATTGTCCACCATCCCAGCCTTCAACGCACTCCCACGAATCACCGGCACCTCGTCCCCAGGAAAATCGTACTGACTCAACAGCTCCCGAACCTCCAACTCCACCAAATCCAAAAGCTCCGGATCCTCCACCTTGTCCACCTTGTTCAAAAACACCACAATGTACGGCACCCCAACTTGCCTCGCCAACAAAATATGCTCCCGCGTCTGCGGCATCGGCCCGTCCTCAGCACTCACCACCAAAATCGCCCCGTCCATCTGCGCCGCACCCGTGATCATGTTCTTCACGTAGTCCGCGTGCCCAGGACAGTCCACATGCGCATAGTGCCGCCGCTCGCTCTGGTACTCCACATGCGACGTCGCAATCGTCAAAATCTTCATCTCGTTCCGCCGCCCCTGCGCAATCGAAGCCTTCGCCACCTCTTCGTACGGCTTGTACTCCGCCAAACCCCTCATCGACAATACCTTCGTAATCGCCGCCGTCAACGTCGTCTTCCCATGATCCACATGCCCAATCGTCCCTACGTTCACATGCGGCTTCGTACGATCAAACTTCTGCTTGGCCATGGCACACCCCCACGTTCATGCCTTGCCCCGCACGCGGGCGAGGATTTCCTCCGCCACGCCCTTGGGGACCTCTTCGTAATGGTCGAACTGCATGGAGTACGTGGCGCGCCCCTGGGTCATGGAGCGCAGCTGCGTCGCGTACCCGAACATTTCCGCCAGCGGCACGAAGGCGGTGATCACCTGGGCGTTGGCCCGGCGCTCCATGTGGGTCACCTTGCCGCGGCGGGAGTTCAGGTCGCCCAGCACGTCGCCCATGTACTCCTCGGGCGTCACCACCTCCACCTCCATCACCGGCTCCAGGAGCACCGGCTTGGCTTTGCTGGCTGCATCCTGGAACGCCAGGGAGCCAGCCACCTTGAACGCGATGTCCGAGGAATCCACCTCGTGGTAGGAGCCGTCGTAGAGGCTCACCCCCACGCCGATCACCGGATAGCCCGCGAGGATCCCCCGCTGCATCGCCTCGCGGATCCCCTGGTCCACGGGCTTGATGAACTCCTTGGGGATCACGCCCCCCACGATGTCGTTGCGGAACTCGTAGTCCCGGCCGTCGGTAAGCGGCCAGATGCGGATCTTGGCGTGGCCGTACTGGCCGCGGCCACCGGTCTGGCGCACGAAACGCCCTTCCCCTTCCGCTTCCTGGGTGATGGTTTCCCGGTACGCCACCTGGGGCCGCCCCACCTTGGCCTGCACCTTGAACTCCCGCACCAGGCGATCCACGATGATTTCCAGGTGCAGCTCGCCCATCCCCGAGATGATGGTTTGCCCGCTTTCCGGGTCCGTGTGCACCCGGAAGGTGGGGTCTTCCTGGGCCAGCTTCTGGAGGGCGTAGGACAACTTGTCCTGATCGGCCCTGGAGGCCGGCTCGATCGCCACCGCGATCACCGGCTCGGGGAACTGCATGGCTTCCAGCACGATGGGAGCCTTGGGGTCGCAAATCGTGTCGCCGGTGGCGACGTTGCGCAGCCCCACCACCGCGCATATGTCGCCGGCGTAAACCTCCTTGATCTCCTCGCGCTTGTTGGCGTGCATCTTCAAGAGGCGGCCGATGCGCTCGGTGTTGCCCCGAGAAGCGTTGAGCACCTGGTCCCCGGTGGTGAGGTGGCCAGAATAGACCCGGAGGTAGGTGAGCTGCCCCACGAACGGGTCGCTCATGATCTTGAACGCTAAAGCCGCGAACGGCGCGTTGTCGTCCGCTGGCCGCGTTTCCGGGTTGCCCTCCAGGTTGTGCCCCTCGATGGGTGGGATGTCCACCGGGGAGGGGAGGTAGTCCACCACCGCATCCAAGAGCATCTGCACGCCCTTGTTGCGGAACGCCGAGCCGCACACCACCGGCACGATGCGGTGAGCCACGGTCTGCGCCCGGAGCGAAGCGCGAATTTCCTGGCTTCCAAGCTCCTCCCCAGCGAGGTAGCGCTCGAGCAAGCTCTCGTCGTATTCCGCAGCTACCTCCAACAGCTTTTCCCGCCAGTGGAGGTACTGCTCCATGGCCTCCTCGGGAACCGGGACCACGTCGTAATGCGCTCCCAGCTCGTCCCCGGTGTAGAGGTACGCCCGGCCCTCCACCAGGTCAATGACCCCAACGAAGTTCTCCTCGCTGCCGTAGGGGATCTGCACCGGCACCGGGTGCGCCCGGAGCTTGGTGCGGATTTGCTCCACCACCGCGAAGAAATCCGCCCCCACCCGGTCCATCTTGTTCACGAACGCGATGCGCGGCACGCGGTAGCGATCCGCCTGCCGCCACACGGTTTCCGACTGCGGCTCCACCCCCTCCACCGCGGAAAACACCGCGATGGCCCCGTCCAGCACCCGCAAGCTGCGCTCCACCTCCGCGGTGAAGTCCACGTGCCCGGGGGTATCAATGATGTTGATGCGGTGCGGCGGGAACTGGTTGAACGACCCCTGCCAGAAGCAGGTGGTTGCCGCCGCGGTGATCGTGATGCCCCGCTCCTGCTCCTGCTCCATCCAGTCCATGGTGGCGGTGCCTTCGTGCACCTCACCCATCTTGTAGTTCACCCCGGTGTAGTAGAGGATCCGCTCGGTAGTCGTGGTCTTACCGGCATCAATGTGAGCCGCGATGCCGATATTGCGAGTCCTCTCCAGGGGTATCGTTCGGGGCATCTTTTCAAAGAACCTTTCCGGCCTTTCCGGCCAACTTCCTCGTTATCGCTTCCCGCTCCTCACATAGCTTCCAAGCCAAAAGTTTACCACCGGTAGTGGCTGAAGGCCTTGTTGGCCTCGGCCATCCGATGGGTGTCCTCCCGCTTCTTGATGGCACCGCCGCGGTTGTTCGCGGCATCCATGAGCTCCGCCGCAAGCTTCTCCATCATGGACTTCTCGTTCCGCTGCTTGGCGTACTCGATGAGCCAACGGATGGAGAGGGAAAGCTGCCGGTTCGGCGGCACCTCCACCGGAACCTGGTAGGTGGACCCTCCCACCCGGCGAGACTTCACCTCGAGCTGCGGTTTCACCTGCTCCACGGCGCGCTTGAAGATCTTCATGGGATCGTCGTTGGTGCGGTTCTGGATGATTTCCATGGCGCCGTAGAAGATCTTTTCCGCCACGGTCTTCTTGCCGCGACGCATGATGCCGTTGATGAACTTGGTCACCAACTGCGAGTTGTAGACCGGGTCGGGCAGGACCTCCCGGCGTTCGACGGTTCGACGGCGTGGCATTACTTCTTCCCTCCCGCTTTTGCAGCTTGCTGCTTCTGCCGCTTGGTGCCGTACTTGGAGCGCCCCTGGTTGCGTCCAGCGACCCCCTGGGCGTCCAAGGTGCCACGGATGATGTGGTAGCGCACCCCGGGGAGGTCCTTCACGCGGCCACCGCGGATGAGCACCACCGAGTGCTCCTGGAGGTTGTGCCCCTCGCCGGGGATGTACGCGGTCACCTCGATCCCGTTGGTCAAACGCACCCGCGCCACCTTCCGCAGGGCGGAGTTGGGCTTCTTGGGAGTGGTGGTGTAAACCCGGGTGCAGACCCCGCGCTTTTGCGGGCAGCCGCGCAACGCCGGGCTCTTGGTCTTCTCCTCCACCTTCTCCCGACCCTTTCTCACAAGCTGCGCTATCGTTGGCATCGCTTCCCCTCGCTCCTCACGTTTCGCTCCGTACGTACCTCGCAACCGAAACCTTACCCGCCCCGAGGCGGGAAAGCCCAAAGATTCTACGCGAGCCTCAGCCCCGTGTCAACGCCTGGGCTACTCCTCCTCGGGTGGTTCCCCGTCCTCCGCTGCGGTCACCTCGGTTTCCGCTGCCGCTTCGGCGGAAGGCAGCTCCTCGGGACGCGGTGGCTCGATCTTGAAGTAGCGGTAGATCTTGGCCCCGGTCCCCGCGGGGATCAGTCGGCCCACGATGACGTTTTCCTTGAGCCCGTACAGGTGGTCCACCTTCCCGGAAACGGCCGCTTCCGTGAGGACCCGGGTGGTTTCCTGGAACGAGGCGGCGGAAACGAACGACTCGGTGGCCAAGGCCGCCTTGGTGATGCCCAGGAGCACCGGCGCGAACTTGGCCGGCTGGCCACCCAGGCGCTGGACACGCTCGTTCTCCTCCAACACCCGGTAGCGGGGCACCTGCTCGTCCAGGAGGAACTCGGTGTCCCCCGGGTCGGTGATCTTCACGAAGCGGCACATCTGCCGCACGATGACCTCGATGTGCTTGTCGTTGATGGAAACGCCCTGGGTGCGGTAGACTTCCTGGATCTTGTCCACCAAATAGCGCTGGAGCTCGGTTTCCCCCAGCACCGCCAGCACATCGTGGGGGTCCATGGGCCCTTCGGTGAGAGGCTCCCCGGCCTGGACCAGGTCCCCATCCTGGACGATGAGGTGGGCGGTGCGGGGGATCGTGTACTCGCGCATCGAGCCTTCCTTCCCCTCCACCTGGACCTTGCGGGCGCTGCGCCCCACGTCCACGATCCGCACCACCCCGGAGATCTCGCTCACCACCGCAGCGTCCTTGGGCCTGCGGGCCTCGAACAGCTCCACCACCCTGGGCAAACCGCCGGTGATGTCCTTGGTCTTGGTGGTTTCCCTGGGGATCTTGGCCAGCACGTCCCCGGGGGACACCCGCTCCCCCTCCTTCACCATGAGGTAGGAGCCCACCGCCAGCTGGTAGCGCCGCTCCTCGCCGTTGTCCTGACGCACCACGATGGTGGGGATGCGGCGGTCGGCGCCGATGGGCTCCACCACCACGTGGCGCGCGTGGCCCGTGGTGCGATCAATCTCTTCCCGTACGTTCTCTCCCTCCACCAGGTCCACGAACTCCACGGTGCCGGCCACCGTGGTGAGCACCGAGGAGGTGAAGGGGTCCCACACGGCAAGCTCGGCTCCCGGGGCCACCGTATCCCCTTCCTTCACCAACAGCACCGAGCCGTAGACCAGGTTGTAGCGCTCCCGCTCCCGGCCCCGTTCGTCCACGATGGCAATCTTGGCGTTGCGGCTCACCACCACCTGCTTCCCCTCGGCGTTGGTGACCTGCTGCAGGTTGTGGAACTTCACGATCCCCGAGCGGGAGGCGATGTGCTTGGACTGCTCGGTGGCGCGAGTAGCGGCACCGCCGTAGTGGAAGGTACGCATGGTGAGCTGGGTGCCGGGCTCGCCGATGGACTGGGCGGCGATGATTCCCACCGCCTCCCCCAGCTCCACCAGCTTGCCGGTGGCCAGCATGCGGCCGTAGCACAGCCGGCACACGCCACGCCGGGTTTGGCAGGTGAGCACCGAGCGGATCTTCACCCGCTCGTACCCCGCATCCTCGATGAGCGCCGCCAGGTCCTCGGTGATCTCCTGCCCGGCGCGACAGATCAAGGTTCCCTCCACGGGATCCACGATGTCTTCCGCGGCCACCCGCCCCACCAAGCGGTCCCGGAGCTTTTCCAGCACCTCCCCACCCTCGGTGATGGCGGTGAGGTAGATCCCGTGGTCGGTGCCGCAGTCGTGCTCGGTGACGATCACGTCCTGGGCCACGTCCACCAAGCGGCGGGTAAGGTAGCCGGAGTCAGCGGTCTTCAGGGCGGTGTCCGCCAACCCCTTGCGCGCGCCGTGGGTGGAGATGAAGTACTGCAACACCGAAAGCCCTTCCCGGAAGTTGGCGGTGATGGGGGTTTCGATGATGGCCCCCGAGGGCTTGGACATGAGGCCCCGCATCCCAGCGATTTGCCGCACCTGCTCCTTGGAACCCCGGGCCCCGGAGTCCGCCATGATGAAGATCGGGTTCATCTCCCGGCGCTCGTTGGCCAAGCGCTTCATTTCCTTGAACATCTCGTCCGAGACCTTCTCGGTGACCCGGTGCCAGATGTCCACGATCTTGTTGTGCCGCTCCCCGGCGGTGATGGCCCCCGAGGCCCGCTGCTGCTCCACCTCCTCCACCTGCTTGAGGGCCTGCTGGATGATGGTTTCCTTGGCCGGTGGGGTGACCATGTCGGCGGCGCCGATGGAAACCCCAGCCCGGGTGGCCCAGGTGAAGCCCAGGTCCTTCAACACCTCCAGAACCCGCACGGTGGTCTCGTGGCCGTAGCGCAGGTAGGCGAAGGAAACCAAGCTCTGCAACCCGGACTTCTTGAGCTGCCCGTTGATGAACGGGATCTCCTCCGGCAGCGCGCTGTTGAAGATCACCCTGCCCACGGTGGTATCCACGTGCCAGCGGTCCGCCTGGTGCACCGCTGCGTGCACCACGTCCTGCTGGTCCGCCTCGGCGGTGAGGTCAATCAGCGGCCCGGAGTACACCAGCTCGATGGGCTCCAAGGTCTCCACGTAGCCGTTGGCGTGGGCCAAAAGCACCTCGTCCACCGAAGCGAACACCTTGCGCTTGGCCGGGGGCGGCCCCAGGCGCTCGGAGGTGAGGTAGTAAATCCCCAGCACCATGTCCTGGGAGGGCACCGCCAGCGGCTTGCCCGAGGCCGGGGAAAGGATGTTCCGCGGCGCCAGCATGAGCACCCGGGCTTCCAGCTGCGCCAAAGGCGACAGCGGCACGTGCACCGCCATCTGGTCGCCGTCGAAGTCCGCGTTGTAGGCGGCGCACACCAAGGGGTGGATGCGGATCGCCTTGCCCTCCACCAGCACCGGCTCGAACGCTTGGATCCCCAAGCGGTGCAACGTGGGGGCGCGGTTCAGGAGGATCGGGTGCTCCCTGATCACCTCCTCCAAGGCGTCCCACACCTCGGGGGTGCGCTGCTCCACCAGCTCCTTGGCCAGCTTCACGGTGCTGGCCAGCTGCTTTTTCATCAGCACGTTGTAGATGAACGGCTTGAACAGCTCCAGCGCCATTTCCTTGGGCAGGCCGCACTGGTGCAGCTTCAACTCGGGCCCCACCACGATCACCGAGCGGCCGGAGTAGTCCACCCGCTTGCCGAGAAGGTTCTGGCGGAAGCGACCCTGCTTGCCCTTGAGCGCGTCGGAAAGCGACTTGAGCGGCCGGCCGTTGGAGCCCTTGATCACCCGCCCGCGGCGCCCGTTGTCGAACAGCGCATCCACCGCCTCCTGAAGCATGCGCTTCTCGTTGCGCACGATCACCTCCGGCGCCCGCAGCTCCAGGAGCTTCTTCAAACGGTTGTTGCGGTTGATCACCCGGCGGTAGAGGTCGTTCAAATCCGAGGTGGCGAAGCGGCCCCCATCCAGCGGTACCAGCGGCCGAAGCTCCGGCGGCAGCACCGGGATCACCTCGAGGATCATCCACTCGGGGCGGTTGCCGGACTTGCGGAACGCTTCCACCACCCGCAGCCGCTTGGCCGCCTTTTGCTTCTTCGCCGTGGAGGCCTCGGTGCGCATCTGCAACCGCAGCTCGGCGGCGAGCTCGTCCAAATCCACCCGCCGCAGCAGCTCCTGGATCGCCTCCGCCCCCATCTTGGCCACGAAGGTTTCCCCGTAGTTCGCCCGCAGCTCCCGGTACTGCTCCTCGGTGAGGATTTGCTTTTCCTCCAGACCCGGAACGTCGCCGGGATCCACCACCACGTACGCCTCGAAGTAAAGCACCCGCTCCAGGTCGCGGATGGTCATGTCCAGAAGCTGGCCGATGCGGCTGGGGAGCCCCTTGAAGAACCACACGTGGGAAACCGGGGCCGCCAGCTCGATGTGCCCCATGCGCTCCCGGCGCACCCGGGAACGGGTGACCTCCACCCCGCACTTGTCGCACACCACGCCCCGGTACTTCATGCGCTTGTACTTGCCGCACAAGCACTCCCAGTCGGTGACCGGCCCGAAGATCCGGGCACAGAAGAGCCCGTCCTTCTCCGGCTTGAAGGTGCGGTAGTTGATGGTTTCCGGCTTGGTCACCTCGCCGTGGGACCAGGACCGGATCTTCTCCGGGGACACCAGCGACACGCGTATGGCGTCGAAGTCGTTGATGGCCCGCGGCTTGGTGAAGAAACCCCGTGCTTGTGGAGGAAGTCCACTCATGGCATCACCTCACGACTCCACCTGGCGCTTGATGAGCTCCACGTCCAAACCCAGGCTCTGGAGCTCGCGCACCAGGACGTTGAACGACTCCGGCAGCCCCGGCTCCTCCGGGACCTTGCCGTGACAGATCGCCTCGTACACCCGGGACCGACCGTCCACGTCGTCGGATTTCACGGTCAAAAGCTCCTGGAGCGTGTACGCCGCGCCGTAGGCTTCCAGGGCCCAAACCTCCATCTCCCCGAGGCGCTGGCCGCCGAACTGCGCCTTGCCGCCCAAGGGCTGCTGGGTAATGAGCGAGTAGGGCCCGATGGAGCGGGCGTGGATCTTGTCGTCCACCAGGTGCGAGAGCTTGAGCATGTAGATGTACCCCACGGTGACGCGCTGCTCGAACTCCTCGCCGGTCACCCCGTCCCGGAGCTTGGTCTTGCCGTCCTCGGGCAGGGAAGCTTGGCGCAGCCACTGGCGGATCTCCTCCTCGGTGGCGCCCTCGAAAACCGGCGAGGCGAAGCGCACTCCGAGCTTCTTGCCAGCCCAGCCCAAGTGGGTTTCCAGGATCTGCCCCACGTTCATGCGGGAGGGCACCCCCAGGGGGTTGAGGACGATTTCCACCGGGGTCCCGTCCTCGAGGAACGGCATGTCCTCCTCGGGGAGGATCACGGAAATCACCCCCTTGTTCCCGTGGCGCCCGGCCATCTTGTCCCCCACTTGGAGCTTGCGCTTCATGGCCACGTACACCTTCACCACCTTGATCACCCCAGGGGGCAGCTCGTCGCCGGCGGTGAGCAGCTCGATACGCTCGCGGTTCAACTTCTCCAGCACCTGGATTTGCGACTCTGCCTGGGCCACCAGCAAGCGCACCCGTTCCTTGATGGCCACGTCCGCCAGGGCGAGCCGCTGCAGCTCCCCCACCGGGAGCCGGTCCACCACGTCACCAGACAGCCGCTCCCCGGCCTTGGCCACCACCTCACCCTCGGCATCCCGCACATCCTCGGTGACCTGGGCGCCTTCCAGCAGTTCCCGGAGCTTCTTGTTGCGCTCTTCGAGGATGATGCGCTTCTCGTCCTCGGAGTTCTTGCGGATGCGGGCGATTTCCTGCTCCTCGATGGCCAACGCCCGGGAGTCCTTTTCCGTGCCTCGACGGGAAAAGATCTTCACCCCTACCACCACCCCGGAAATCCCCGGAGGGCACTTGAGGGAAGCGTCCTTCACGTCCCCGGCCTTCTCGCCGAAGATCGCCCGGAGCAGCTTTTCCTCCGGGGTGAGCTGGGTTTCCCCCTTGGGCGTGACCTTCCCCACCAGGTACGACCCGGGGCTCACGTGGGCGCCGATGCGCACGATTCCCGCCTCGTCCAGGTCCTTGAGCTTGGACTCGGCCACGTTGGGGATGTCCCGGGTGATCTCCTCGGGCCCCAGCTTGGTGTCCCGGGCCGCCACCTCCAGCTCCTCGATGTGCACCGAGGTGAAGTAGTCCTCCTTCACCAGCTTCTCGGAGACCACGATGGCGTCCTCGAAGTTGTACCCCCGCCAGGGCATGAACGCCACCAGCACGTTGCGCCCCAGGGCCAACTCCCCGCGGTCGGTGTTGGGCCCGTCCGCCAGCACCTGCCCCTTCACCACCCGCTGTCCAGGGCGGACGATGGGCTTCTGGTTGATGCAGGTGTTCTGGTTGGAGCGGCGGAACTTGGTGAGCTGGTAGATATCCGCGCCGAAGTCGCGCAGCCGCCCGGTTTCCGGGTCCTCCGCCTCCACGCGCACGATGATCCGCTGGGAGTCCACGGTGTCCACCACCCCGGAGCGGCGGCAAACGATCACCGCCCCCGAGTCCCTGGCCACCACCCCCTCCAGCCCGGTCCCCACGATGGGGGCCTCGGTGCGCAGCAGCGGTACCGCCTGGCGCTGCATGTTGGAGCCCATGAGCGCGCGGTTGGCGTCGTCGTGCTCCAGGAACGGGATGAGCGCCGCGGCCACGGAAACCACCTGCTTGGGGGACACGTCAATGTAGTCCACCTTTTCCCGCTCAATGAGCACGAACTCGCCGCCGGAGCGGGCGATGACCTTCTCGTCCAAGAGGTAGCCGTTCTCGTCCACCCGGGCGTTGGCTTGGGCGATGTTGAGGGTCTCCTCGTCCCAAGCCGAGAGGTAGAACACGTGGGGCTCGAAGGCCATCAGCCGCTTGCGCTTTTTGGCTAGCTGCGCGTTGACCTTTTCCACCTCCTCCCGCAGCACCACCTGCCCCAGCTCGAAGGGGCCGTCCCCTTTTTCCACCACCCGCACGTGGTCCAGCACCCGCCCGTTTTCCACCTTGCGGTAGGGGGACTCGATGAACCCGTAGTCGTTGATGCGCGCGTAGCAGGAAAGCGAGGCGATCAAGCCGATGTTGGGACCTTCCGGGGTCTCGATGGGGCAAATGCGGCCGTAGTGGGTGGAGTGCACGTCCCGCACCTCGAACCCTGCCCGGTCCCGGGAAAGGCCCCCCGGTCCCAGGGCCGAGAGGCGCCGCTTGTGAGTCACCTCGGAGAGCGGGTTGGTCTGGTCCATGAACTGGGAAAGCTGCGAGGAGCCGAAGAACTCCTTCACCGCAGCTACCACCGGCTTGGCGTTCACCAGGTCGTGGGGCATGGCGTTATCAATGTCCTGGTGAATCGTCATGCGCTCCTTGATGGCCCGCTCCATGCGCACCAGCCCCACCCGGAACTGGTTTTCCAGAAGCTCCCCCACCGCCCGCACCCGGCGGTTGGCCAGGGAATCAATGTCATCGAACCGGCCCACGTCCCGGGAGAGCTTCATGAGGTAGCGCACCACCGCCACGAAGTCCTCTTGATCCAAGGTCCGCTGGGTGAGCGGTTTGGAAAGCCCCAGCTTGACGTTGAACTTGAAGCGCCCCACCTCGGAGAGGTCGTACTTGCGCTCGTCGAAGAACAGCCCTTGGAACAGCGCGTTGGCCGAGTCCTCGGTGGGCGGATCGCCGGGGCGCTGCCGCCGGTAAATCTCCATGATCGCGTCGCGCTTGGAGCGAACGCCGTCCTTCTCGATGGTCTTGCTGAGGGTTTCCCCCACCACGTCCCAGCTGGGGAAACCCAGAAGCAGCTGGCTCACCCCCAGCTCCCTGGCGTGGTCCAAAAGCTCCGGGGTGACGTGGGCGTTGGCCTCGAACACCACCTCCCCGGTTTCCGGGTTCACCAGGTCCTCCAAGAGGATGGCATCGGCCAGCGCTGCGGGATCCACGCTGACCTCGGCCCAACCGCCGCTCGCCAGCTCGCTGCGCAGGGCATTGTCCAGCTTGAGCCCCGCGAAAAGCAGCGCTTCCTTTGCCGCCACACCCCCCTTGGCAGCGGCCTTCTCCTCCTCGATGGCGAGCACCCGCCGGTCCAGCTCCAGGGTGGGCGTGGCCCCCAGGCGCAGCGGGAACGCGGCGTAGAAGGTTTGCAAAAGCTGCGCGTTGGTCTCCAGCCCCAACGCCCGGAGGAACACGGTGCCCGGGAAGCGGCGCTTGCGGTCGATGCGCACGTAGAGGATTTGCTTTTTGTCGAACTCGAACTCGATCCAGGAACCCCGGTAAGGCACGATCTTGGCGAGAAACGAGGTGGCGGTCTCCCGGGTGAAGGAAACCCCCGGGGAGCGGTGCAGCTGGGAAACCACCACCCGCTCGGTGCCGTTGATGATGAAGGTACCCGTGGCGGTCATCAGCGGCAGCTCGCCGAAGTAGAGGTCCTCCTCCTTGATGTCCCGGACCTTGCGCTCGCTCCCCTCCTCGAACAACACCAAGCGCACCCGCACCTTGAGGGGCACCGCGTAGGTGAGCCCCCGTTCCCGGCAGTCCTCCTCGGTGAACGGCACCTTCAGCGCCACGGTGGCGTTGCAGGTGGGGCAGCGGGGGACCGCGTTGGCCGTGGCTTGACCGCAGTGGGGGCAAACCACGGTGAGCTCGTGGGGCTCGGCGGCGCGGATTCGGGCGCCGCAGTGCTCGCAGGAAATCCGCAGGTGCTCGAGCCCCTGGAGCTTGCCGCACTTGCACTCCCAAACCCCGAGCTCGTAATGCACGAAGTGCAGCTCGCAGGAAGAGCGGAAGTCCGACAAGGGGAAGACGCTGGTGAAAACCGCCTGCAGCCCCACGTTCTTCCGCTCCTCGGGAAGGAGGTCCATCTGCAGGAACTGGTCGTAGGATGCCCGCTGCACGGCGATGAGGTTGGGAAGGGGAACCGCCGTACGGATTTTCGAGAAGTTGATCCTTTCGCCCACTTCCACCGGGGTCACGCTCATGGTTCGATGCTCCTTACGTTCTCTCTCCCAGGGGACACCCCTGGAGCGCCTGGAGGCCCAAAGGAAAAGCGGCGGCCGGGGCACACCCCCGGCGCCTCGCTCGCCTTACGCGAAGCGCACTCCACCCGCCATCGGCGCGAGGTGGCGCAAAGCACGTCTTCGCCAAGCGTGCGTCCGTCGCCTTTCCCTTGCCTCCTCAGCGCATGATAGCAGCCCGGGCGAGCCCGCAAAAGCGTCGGCACCGGGTCAGACAATCTTGACCTTGGCGCCAGCCTCTTCGAACTTCTTTTTGATCTCCTCCGCCTCCTGCTTGGAGACGCCCTCCTTCACCTTGGCAGGAGCGCCCTCCACCAGGTCCTTGGCCTCCTTCAGGCCCAAGGAGGTGACCTCGCGCACCACCTTGATGACGTTGATCTTCTTGTCGCCGGCGTCCTCGAGGATCACGTCGAACTCGGTCTTCTCCTCGGCTGGCTCCGCCGCCGCTGCGCCTGGAGCTCCGGCCGCAGCAACCGCCACCGGCATCGCCGCCGCAGCCGCCGAAACCCCGAACTCCTCCTCGAGCGCCTTCACCAGGTCGTTGAGCTCGAGGACCGTCATGCTCTTGATTTGCTCGACAAGTTCTTGGATTTGCGCCATGGTTTCCTCTCCTTTGCTCTCCCCAGCCACTGCTGGCTAGTTTTGTTGTTTCTGCTCCGCCACTTGTTTCAGGGTCACCGCCAAGCTCCTCACCGGCCACTGCAAAGCCACCACCAAACGCCGCATGGGCGAGGTGAGGAGGAACAGCAATCGCGCCACCAGCTCCTGCTTGCTGGGCATGGTGGCCATTTGCTTTGCCCCGGAAGGGTCCAGGAGCTTACCCTCCACCAGGGCACCGCGGAAGGTGAGCTTCTCGTGCCCCTTGGCGAACTCCGCCAGTACCTTGGCCAGGGCCACCACGTCCCTGTTGGTGTACGCCACCGCCGTGGGGCCCACGAATAGCTTGGTCACCGGCTCGTTGGCGGACCCGGTGAGGGCGATGCGCGCCAGGGTGTTCTTCACCACCAGGTACTTGCCTTCCGCTTCCTTCACCTTGCGCCGCAGCTCGGTGACCTCCGCCACCGTGAGGCCCGTGAAGTCCACCACGAAAAGCCCGGCTGCCGGGGCAAGCTCGTTTTTCAGCAAATTGAGCTGCGCTTCCTTCTCCGCACGCGTCTGCATGGTCGGTTACCTCACTTTGCCTCGAACTGGGCAGGGTCCAAAGGCACCCCAGGGCTCATGGTGGAGGAGAGCACCAGCGAGTGCACGTACTTCCCCTTCGCCGCCGGTGGCTTCGCCTTGATCACCGCGGAAATCAGCGTTTGGGCGTTTTCCACCAACTGGTCGGTGGAAAACGAAAGCTTGCCCAGCGGCGCATGCACGATGCCGGTCTTGTCCACGCGGAACTCCACCTTCCCCGCCTTGATTTCCTTCACCGCCTTGCCCACCTCGGTGGTGACGGTGCCGGTCTTGGGGTTCGGCATCAACCCCCGGGGGCCGAGGATCTTCCCCAGCTTGGAAAGGTGCCGCATCATGTCCGGGGTAGCTACCACCGCATCGAAGTCCAGCCAGCCGCTCTGGATCTTCTCCACGGCCTCTTCGCCCATCACGTAATCGGCACCAGCCTCCTCGGCCTCCTTGGCAGCGTCGGAAGCGGCCACCACCAGCACCCGCTTGGTCTTGCCGGTGCCGTGGGGGAGCACCACGGTGCCCCGCACCATCTGGTCCGCATGCCGCGGATCCACCCCCAGCCGCATGGCTACCTCGACGGTTTCGTCGAACTTCGTGTAGTGCATGTCCTTGAGAAGCTCCAACGCTTCCCGCAGCTGGTACTTCTTTGGCTCGAGCTTCGCCTTGGCCGCCAGGTACTTTTTCGACCGCTTCATGGCACCACCTCGATCCCCATGCTCCGAGCCGTCCCCTCGATGGTGCGGATCGCCGCCTCCAGCGAGGTGGTGTTGAGATCCGGTAGCTTGGTACGGGCGATCTCCTCCACCTGGGCCCGGGTGACCTTGCCCACCTTCACCCGGTTCGGCTCGCCGGACCCCTTTTCCACCCCAGCCGCCTTGGCCAGGAGGAACGAGGCGGGCGGCGTCTTGGTGATAAAGGTGTACGTCCGGTCGGAGTACACGGTGATCACCACCGGGATGATGGTGCCCGCCATTTTCTGGGTCCGGGCGTTGAAGTTCTTGCAGAAATCCATGATGTTCAAGCCGTGCTGCCCCAGCGCCGGCCCCACAGGCGGTGCCGGGGTGGCTTGCCCAGCAGGGATCTGCAACTTCACGTAGGCAACGATCTTCTTAGCCATAAGCTACCCTACCTTCTGCACTTGCGTGAACTCCAGCTCCACCGGTGTGGAACGCCCGAAAATCGTCACCATCACGCGAACCGTGGAACGGTCCAGGTTCACATCGTCCACCACGCCGGTGAAGCTGGCGAAGGGCCCATCGGTGATCCGCACCTGCTCGCCCTTCTCGAACACGTGCTTCGGCCGCGGCTTTTCCTTGGCGGCCACCACCTGGTGGAGCATCTGCTCCACCTCCTCGTCCGAAAGCGGTGTGGGTTTCTTCCCCGAGCCCACGAACCCGGTGACCCGGTGGGTGTTGCGCACCAGGTGCCACGCCTCGTCCCCCCGCTTCGGGTCGTCCAGGTCAATTTGCACCAGGATGTAACCCGGGAAGAGCTTCCGCTCCACCTCCCGACGCTTGCCACCCCGCACCTCCACCACGGTTTCCGTGGGGATGCGGATCTCGCCAAAGAGGTCGGCCATGCCCAGCGCCTCGATCCGCTGCTCCAAGGACTTCTTCACGGTTTCCTCGAAGCCCGTGTACGTGTGCACGATGTACCAACGCAAGGGCATGACCGCCCGAACCCCCTTCAGCTCAGCACCTTGATGAGCCACTTCACGGCGTTGAGAAAAACCAAGTCACAAAGGTAAAGAAAAATGCCGAAGATGAAAGACGCCGCGATCACCACCACCGTGGTGGCCAACGTTTCGTCGCGGGAAGGCCAGGTCACCTTCTTGGTTTCCGCCGAGACCTCGCGAAGAAACGTCTTGAGCTGTTCCCACCATTTCATGCGTTGCGCCTCCATGGGGCATCAGTGGCAGGCCAGGAGGGACTCGAACCCCCAACCACCGGTTTTGGAGACCGGGACTCTACCAATTGAGCTACTGGCCTGCTTCCCATACGCCATCACTTCACTTCGCGGTGCAGCGTGTGGCGACGGCAAAACTTGCAGTACTTCTTGATCTCCAAGCGAGCCGTCTGCTTTTTCTTGTTGCGCGTGGCCGTGTAGTTGCGCCGCTTGCACTCGCCACACGCCAAACTCACGTTCTCGCGCATATATGCCCCCTAGCGCCGCGCCCTGTTCCGCTCACTCCAGAATCTCGGTGACGGTGCCGGCGCCCACGGTGCGGCCGCCTTCGCGGATCGCGAAGCGCAACCCCTGCTCCAACGCAATAGGCGTGATCAGCTCCACCTCGATCTCCACGTTGTCCCCGGGCATCACCATCTCCACACCCTGCGGCAACTTCACGCTCCCCGTCACGTCCGTCGTCCGGAAGTAAAACTGCGGCCGGTACCCAGCAAAAAACGGCGTGTGCCGACCCCCCTCCTCCTTCGTCAACACGTACACCTGCCCCTTGAACCGCACGTGTGGCGTGATGCTCCCTGGCTTCGCCACCACCTGCCCACGCTCTACCTCGCTCTTCTCCGTCCCCCGCAACAAAATCCCAATGTTGTCCCCTGCCTGCCCCTGATCCAACAACTTCCGGAACATCTCCACCCCAGTCACCACCCGCTTGAACGTCGGCCGAAAACCAACGATCTCCACCTCGTCCCCAACCTTCACCACCCCTCGCTCCACCCGACCCGTCACCACCGTCCCTCGCCCAGAAATCGAAAACACATCCTCGATCGGCATCAAAAACGGCTTGTCAATGTCCCTCACCGGCTCCGGCACGTACTTGTCCAACGCCTCGATCAAATCCCAAATGCACTTCGCATCAGGATGATCCGGATTGTCCACCATCCCAGCCTTCAACGCACTCCCACGAATCACCGGCACCTCGTCCCCAGGAAAATCGTACTGACTCAACAGCTCCCGAACCTCCAACTCCACCAAATCCAAAAGCTCCGGATCCTCCACCTTGTCCACCTTGTTCAAAAACACCACAATGTACGGCACCCCAACTTGCCTCGCCAACAAAATATGCTCCCGCGTCTGCGGCATCGGCCCGTCCTCAGCACTCACCACCAAAATCGCCCCGTCCATCTGCGCCGCACCCGTGATCATGTTCTTCACGTAGTCCGCGTGCCCAGGACAGTCCACATGCGCATAGTGCCGCCGCTCGCTCTGGTACTCCACATGCGACGTCGCAATCGTCAAAATCTTCATCTCGTTCCGCCGCCCCTGCGCAATCGAAGCCTTCGCCACCTCTTCGTACGGCTTGTACTCCGCCAAACCCCTCATCGACAATACCTTCGTAATCGCCGCCGTCAACGTCGTCTTCCCATGATCCACATGCCCAATCGTCCCTACGTTCACATGCGGCTTCGTACGATCAAACTTCTGCTTGGCCATTGCTCTCGCCTCCTTTTCGTTTCCTTACCTTTCGATCCGGCGGCCTTGCCAGCCAGCCTCGCTCTCACACCGAGCCATGGAGCCCACGACCAGACTTGAACTGGTGACCCCGTCCTTACCAAGGACGTGCTCTACCGCCTGAGCTACGTGGGCCCTCCCTTGCAACCCAGACCACATGGAGCGGGAGACGGGATTCGAACCCGCGACCAACAGCTTGGAAGGCTGTGACTCTACCCCTGAGTTACTCCCGCGAAAAAATGGTGCAGGCGGATGGATTCGAACCACCGTAGGGCTTAGCCCGGCAGATTTACAGTCTGCTGCCTTTGACCGCTCGGCCACGCCTGCACCTTCCCAAGTCCCAAACCTTCCACGGGCCGCGTAAGCCGGCACGCTGGAGCTGGCGAGGGGACTCGAACCCGTAACCTGCGGATTACAAATCCGCTGCTCTACCAGTTGAGCTACGCCAGCGTTCCCGCTCACGCCTCCGCCTCCAAGACTCCAAAGATCTCCCGCGGTGCACACCTACACCGGCAGGGACAGGGACTCTAGCACCGCTCGCGGAAAAAATCAAGGGGTCTGGGGGCGACCACCCCCGCGCCCCCAGCGCCAGCGGCGCCGCCACTCCCAGGCGAGGATGCCGCAGGCCACCGCCAGGTTCAGCGACTCCACCCGGGGATCCATGGGGATCGCCACCCGGCCGTCCAGGAACCGGGTGGTCTTCGCCCGCAGCCCCTCCTCGCCGCCCACGCAAAGCAGCAGCCGGTCGGGCCACTCCACCGCGGTGATCGGCTCCCCTTGGGCGTCGGCACCCAGCACCACGAACCCCTGCTCCTGGGCCCGCCGCGCCAGATCCCCCAGGGAGCCCACCCGAGCCACCGGCACCAGAGGGAGCGTGCCCGCCGCCACCTTCGCCGCCGCCCCTCCCAAGGGGGGCGGGTGAGGACCGGCCAGCACCACCCCTCCCAACCCGAACGCCGCCGCTACCCGGATCACCGCCCCCAGGTTCCGGGGGTCCTGGACGCCGTCGAGCCCCAACAGGCAAACCGGGGCCTGCTGCGCCAAGAGCTCCTCCACCGCCGCCAGGGGCGCCGGGGCGAGACGCGCCGCGAAACCGTTGTGGGCCGCCCCTGCCGCCAGGCGATCCAACTCCCGGCGCGGGAGGCTGGAAAACCGCACCCCCTGGGCCCGGGCGAGGGCCAGCACCTCGTTCGCCCGCTTGCCCCCCGCCCCTTCGGCGACGCAAACCACCTCCACCCGAGCCGGCTCGTGCTGCAGCGCCGCGAGGACCGCGTGGAAGCCGAAGACCCACTCACTCACCGACGAGCACCACCAGCGCCAGGGCAGCGATCCCCTCGCCCCGTCCCAAAAAACCCAGCCGCTCCGTGGTGGTGGCCTTGACCCCCACCGCGTCCTCGGGGACGCCCAGAAGCGCGGCCAGGGACTGCCGCACAGCTTCCCGGTGGGGGGCGAGGCGCGGCTTTTCCGCCAGCACCGTCACGTCGCAGCTTCCTACCACCAAGCCTTTGGCCCGGGCGCGTTCGCAGGCAAACGCCACGAAGGTGCGGGAGTCGGCGCCGGCCCAGCGGGGGTCATGAGGGGGGAAGTGCTCCCCCAGGTCCCCCTCCCCGGCAGCGCCGAAGATCGCGTCGGCCACCGCGTGCAGCACCACGTCCGCGTCGGAGTGCCCGGCAAGCCCCAGCTCCCAGGGGATCCGCACCCCGCCCAGCATCAGCGGGCGCCCCGGGGCGAATGGGTGCACGTCCACCCCCTGCCCGACCCGCACCGTGGGGGGGAAAAGCCCCCGGAGCAGCTGGGCGTCTTCGGGGCGGGTGAGCTTGAGGTTCCGGGGATCCCCGGGCACCGCCACCACCGGGACCCCGAGGTGCTCCAGGGCTGCCGCCTCGTCGGTCCAGTGCCCGGCAGGGGCTTTCCGGAAAACCTCCAGCAACAGCGCCACGCGGAACGCCTGGGGGGTGAGGGAGCGCACCAGCTGCTCCCGGGGGAGCGTGGCCAGCACCCGGTCGTCCTCCGCCACCTGCTTGACCGTGTCCACCACGGGGGCCGCTAGTACCGCAGCCCCGGAGCGCGCTGCCGCCTCCACCACCCGGAGCACGTCCTCCCGGGGCACGAAGGGGCGCGCCGCGTCGTGGATCACCACGATGGCTTCCGGGGGAAGCCCCAGGGCTTTAACCCCTGCGCGCACCGAGTCCTGGCGCTCCGCCCCCCCTGGCACCACCGCTTTCGGCCGGAACGGGGCGAGCTCGCTGGCCTTCGCTGCCTCGTCCCCCGCCCGCACCACTACCGCCAGCGGGGCTTCGGGAAACGCCGCCCGCAGCGCCCCCACGGCCCGCTGCAGCACGCTCCTGCCCCCCAAGCGCAGCGCTAGCTTGTCCGAACCAAAGCGGCGGGATGTCCCCGCCGCCACCACCACCATGCCCACCATCGGGCTCGAGCCACTTGCTCCGGACAAGCTCACACTTCGAGGATTTCCTTTTCTTTTGCTTTGAGGATCTCGTCTATGGCTTCGATGTGCTGATCCGTGAGCTCCTGCACCTCCTCGAGCCCGCGGCGCATGTCGTCCTCGGAGATCTTCTTGTCCTTCTCCAGCTTCTTGATGGCCTCGTTGGCGTCCCGCCGCACGTTGCGCACCGCGAGCCGCGCCCGCTCGGCGTACTCGTGGGCGAGCTTCACCAGCTCCTTGCGCCGCTCCTGGGTGGGGGGCGGTACCGGGAGCCGGATCACCTTGCCGTCGTCCACCGGGTTGAGCCCCAGGTTGGACTTCTGGATGGCGTGGACGATGGCCTGGAGCACCGTGGGGTCCCAGGGCTGAATGAGGATCAGCGTGGGTTCCGGGATCGACAGCGTGGCGAGCTCGTTGAGGGGGGTAGGCGTGCCGTAGTAGTCCACGCGGATGTGGTCCAGCATCCCCAGGTTGGCCCGCCCGGTGCGCAGCGTCTTCAGCTCGTCCCTGAAGACCTCCACCGCCTTGTCCATGTGCGCCTTGGCTTGCTTGATCACGTCCTTCATGGTCGCGGTCCTCCTCGTTGCCACCCACGAGGGGCCATTCTACAGTGACCTCAAGCTTGCTCGCTCACCGTGGAGCCCACGTCCTCCCCCAGCACCACCCGCTTGATGTTCCCCGCCACCCGGATGTTGAAGATGCGGATGGGGATCTTAGCGTTCTGGCAAAGGGAAACCGCAGCGGCGTCCATGATCGAAAGCCCTCGCTCCAGGAGGTACTGGTAGGTGGCGCTGCGCACCAACACCGCCCCCACCTCTTTCGCCGGATCGGCGGTGTACAAGCCGTCCACCTTCGTGCCCTTGAGCAACGCGTCGGCGTGGATCTCGCTAGCCCGCAGCGCCGCCGCGGAGTCGGTGGTGAAGAACGGGTTCCCGGTGCCCGCGGCGAAGATCACGATGCGGCCTTTCTCCAGGTGGCGGATGGCCCGTCGGCGGATGAACGGCTCCGCCACCTGGCGCATCTCAATGGCCGTGAGCACCCGGGTCTGGCACCCCCGCTTCTCCAGGGCATCTTGCAACGCCAGCGCGTTGATCACCGTGGCCAGCATCCCCATGTAGTCGCCGGTGACCCGGTCCAGCCCCTGCTGGCTCGCGGCGATGCCGCGGATGATGTTGCCACCGCCGATGACGATGGCCACATCCACCCCCAGCTCCCGCACCTCGGCAAGCTCAGCGGCCAGCTGCGGCAACACCTCCGGGGCGATGCCGAAGCTCTGGCTGCCCATGAGCACCTCCCCGGAGAGCTTGAGGAGGATGCGGCGGTAGGCGGGAGCGGCGCCCATCACTCCCCCTCTTGCGCCACCCCCTCGCCCAAGCGGAAGCGCACGAAGCGGGTGACCGTGACGTTCCCCCGCTCGGCCAGCACGTCCTTGACCTTGCGGTTGGGGTCCTTCACGAACGGCTGCTCCACCAAGCACACCTGCTCGTAGAACTTGGCCAGCTTGCCCTCGGCGATTTTCTCCTGCACCGCCTCGGGCTTGCCCGCCGCTGCAGCCTGGGCTTTGGCGATCTCCTTCTCCTCGGCGATCACCTCGGCAGGCACCGCAGCGGGGGCCACGAAGCGCGGCTCGGCAGCAGCCACCTGCATCGCCACGTCCTTCACGGTTTCCTCGTCGGCACCGGCGCTTACCTCCACCAGCACGCCGATCTTGCCCCCCATGTGCACGTAGGAGCCGATCTTCATCCCCTCCGCCGCCTCCCAGTGCAGTGCCCGGGAAAGCACGATGTTCTCGCCGATGGTGGCGATGTGGGAGGCGATGGTCTCGGCCACCGTGTGCGCCGGATCCAGGGCGAAAGGACGCGCCGCCAGCTCCTGGGCATCGGCCACCGCTTCCCGCATCGCCTGCTCCGCCAGCGCCTTCACCAGGTTCTGGTACTGCTCGGTGCGGGCCACGAAGTCGGTCTCGCAGTTGAGCTCCACGATCCCCGCCTTCTTGCCGTCGGCAGCCACGGCCACCGCCACCAAGCCGTCCTTGGCCACGCGCCCCGCCTTCTTGGCGGCCGCCGCCAACCCCTTCTTCCGGAGGATCTTGATCGCCTCCTCCATGTCGCCGCCAGCCTCCACCAGGGCCCGCTGGCAGTCCATCATCCCCGCTCCGGTCTTTTCCCGAAGCTCCTTCACCGCTTGTGCCGATACACCCATGGTTGCCTCCTTTTCGCCAAAAAGCCCTGCGCAGGGCAGGGCTCGTGCTTGCTTTCCCCGAGCGCCGCCCTCAGCGCTCGTACAGCTCGGTCTCGTCGTACTCGTCCAAGGTGTCGTCCAGGGAGGGGAGCATGGCCTCCGCCAATTCCTCCTCGGACACGGTCACCGGACGGGCTGCCAGCTTCTCCCGCACCTCGTCCGCGCGCCCCTCGATCATCGCCAACCCCTCGAGGATGGAGTCGGCGATCCGCGAGGTGAACAGCTTGATGGCGCGGATCGCGTCGTCGTTGCCGGGGATCGGGTAGTCCACCAGGTCAGGGTCGCAGTTGGTGTCCACCAGCGCCACCACCGGGATCCCCAGCTTGGCCGCCTCCTTCACCGCGTTGTGCTCCTGGTTGGTGTCGATCACGTAAAGCGCATCCGGCAGCCGCTCCATCTCGCGGATCCCGCCCAGGTTCTTCTCCATCTTCGCCCGCAGCCGCTCCAAGCGAATGCGCTCCTTCTTGGTCATCTGCGAATCCTCGGAGGCCAGCTGCCGCTCGATCTCCTTGAACTTCTCGATGGAGCGGCGGATCGTCACGAAGTTGGTGAGCGTGCCCCCCAGCCAGCGGTTGTTCACGTAGAACATGCCGCAGCGGGTGGCCTCCTCCTTCACCACGTCCTGGGCCTGCCGCTTGGTACCCACGAACAGCACCGTGCCGCCGGATGCAGCCAGGTCCCGCACGAACGCCGAGGCCTCTTCGAAAAGCTGCAGCGTCTTCTGCAGGTCCACGATGTAAATGCCGTTGCGCTTGCCGAAGATGTACGGGCGCATCTTCGGGTTCCAGCGCCGGGTTTGATGGCCGAAATGAACACCGGCCTCGAGCAGCTCTTTCATGGAGACGGATGCCACGTGCTTGCTCCTTTCTTCAACGCTTGGAGAACTGGAAGCGCCGCCGCGCCTTGCGCCGACCGTACTTCTTGCGCTCCACCTCGCGGGCGTCCCGGGTGAGGAACCCCGCGGCCTTCAGCCGCGGCCGCAGCTCGGGGTTGAACTCCACCAGCGCCCGGGAGAGCCCGTGGCGGATGGCCCCAGCTTGCCCGGAAACGCCCCCGCCGGCCACGTTCACGTACACGTCGAACTTGTCGGCGGTCTCGGTGATCAAGAGCGGCTGCTTGATGATCATCTTCAGCGTGCGGCTGGGGAAGTACTCCTCGAAATCCCGCTTGTTGACCACGATTTTGCCGGTCCCCGGACGCAGGTACACCCGCGCCGTGGCCGTCTTCCTTCGTCCCGTTCCGTAGTACTGGATCATGGCCTACCCACTCCCCTTACGCCTTGACCTTCACGAGCTGCGGTTTTTGCGCCTGATGGGGGTGCTCCGGACCAGCGTAAACCTTGAGCTTGCCCAAAAGCTTGCGCCCCAAGCGGTTCTTCGGGAGCATGCCCCACACCGCGTAGCGCACCAGGCGCTCGGGGGTCTTCTCCCGCAGCTCCTTGGCGGTGGCTTCCTTCAGATGCCCGGGATCGCCGGTGTGCCGGTAGTAACGCTTGTCGTCCCACTTCTTGCCGGTGAGCTTCACCCGGGCGGCGTTCACCACCACCACGAAATCCCCCACGTCCATCCCCGGGGTGAACTGCGGCTTGTGCTTGCCGCGCAAAAGCCGCGCCACCAGCGTGGAAAGCCTGCCGAGGACCACATCGCTGGCATCCACCAGGTACCAGGTCTGCTGCACTTCCCCTTCCTTCGGCACGTACGTCTTCATGCGTCTCTCCTCGACACCCCATGGCCCGACTGTGGCTCGCCCACAGGGGGGTTGTATCTTAGGCCACACCCCAGCGGATGTCAACCGCACCGGCGAACGAGGAACAGGGGGATGCCCCACGGCCCGTCGCGGCAGCAAAAGCTGCCCGCCCGCAGCACGCCGCAGCTGGCCGCTAGAGCTCCAGCTGCAACCCCTTGGGGAGCTGCGAGAGCAGCTGGCCCCGGGCGTACAGCCCGCACCCCAGGGCGAACGGCCCGTAACGCACCAGCACGTAGCCCGGCTCCACCGCCGCTGCCGCGTTCTGGCTCTGGCCGCCCACGAAGCGCCTGGCTGCCGCTAGGTCCGCAAGCTCCACCACGTTGCGCCGCACCCAAGGGGCGAGCAGCTGCAGCGCGAAGGTCTTGGGTTTCACCCCCCGGTGGGTGAGCTCCGCCACCGGCATCCCCACCCCCTCCACCGGCACCTCGGGAAGCGGCGCGCACCCCGCATCGCTCATCCACAGCACCCGGTGCCCCCGCTGCCAGAACGCCCGCCCTGCGAACGCCTCCGGCTCGATGTCGAAGCGCTCGCGAAGCGGCTCCAGGAGCTTGGTGTCAGCCGGGGTGAACGGCAGCGCGGCTTTTCGGAAAGGCCCGGGAAGGGGCGGCAACGGGGCGTCGGTGCGGCGGATGCGGGCCACGAAAAACCCGCCGGTGTCGTTGAGGTGCGGCCAGAAGCGCTTGGCGAACACCACGTCTTCCCGAAACCGCTGCCCCTGCCAGACCGCAACCCCCGGAGCGGCCGTAAGCCCCGGCAGCTCCCAGGGCTCCACGAACCCCGCGTCCCCCAGCACCGCGTCCAGCACCGCCTCGTTCTCCTCCGGCGCGAAGGTGCAGGTGCTGTACACCACCACCCCCCCAGGCTTCACCAAACGCAACGCCGCGGCCAAAAGCCCCCGCTGCACCGCCACCAGGCTCTTGCGAAAGCCCGGGGAAGGCGGTTTGAAGTTGGCCTTTCGCTTGCGCACCGTGCCTTCCCCGGTGCAAGGGACGTCCAAAAGCACCCGGTCCCAAACCCCCGCCGGAAGCGGCAGACGTCGCCCGTCCGCCCAGGTGGTGAGCACGTTGGTCAACCCCAGCCGGTCCACGGTGGCGCGAAGCGCCGCCAGGCGGTCGAGCTGCGCTTCGTTGGCCACCACCAGCCCCCCCGGCCCCACCCGCAGCGCCAGCTGGGCGGTCTTCCCGCCGGGGGAAGCGCAGAGGTCCACCACCCTCTCCCCGGGCTGGGCATCCAGAGCCAGGGCCGCGGTCATGGCCACCTCCTCCTGCACGTAAACCCATCCGGCCACGAACGGCAAGTTCGCCCCGGGACGCTGCGCCGCCGGCAAGCGGAACCCCCCCGGGTACCAGGGGATCGGCTCCGGGGAAAGCCCGACGCTTCCGCAGTACGCCAAAAAGCTTTCCGAGGTGGCCTTGCGGGGGTTCACCCATAGGGTGGCCGGGAGCGGGCGATCCAGGGAGGCGAGGAACGCCTCGGCATCGCCCACCAACGGCAGGTAGGCGGCAAACACCTCCTCCCATCGCCCCGCAACCACGGGAGGATGATAGCCGCAGCTCGCGCCTCGCCTTCGAGCTCTGCTAGCATCGCGCTGGTGCGCGCCTACGGGGTGCTTTTGCCCATCACCGCCTTGCCCGCAAGCCCGGTCCTCGGGGACCTAGGCCCTGCCGCCCACGTCTTCTGCCGCTGGCTCCGGGATGCCGGAGCCACCCTTTGGCAAGTTCTCCCCGTGGGTCCCTTCGGCCCCGGCCACTCCCCCTACGCCTCTCCCTCCTCCTTCGCTGGCAACCCCCTGCTGATAAGCCCCCAGCTGCTGGTGGAAGAGGGGCTCCTCGCCCAGGAGGACCTCGCCGGCGCTCCCCCTGCCGGCCGCACCGTGGAGTTCGGGGCGCTCGCTTGGCGCTGGGAGCTGCTGCACCGGGCGTATCGGGCCTTCCGGGAAAGCCGTTGGCAGCTAGAGGCTTTCCAGGGGTTCTGCCAGACCCACGCTTTTTGGCTTGAGGACTGGGCGCTTTTTTCCGTGGCTTCCCAACGCTTCGGTGCTCCCTTCTGGTCCTGGCCAGCTCCCCTGGCCCGGAGGGAACCCGCGGCGCTTGCGGCTTTCGCCGCCGAGCACCACGAAGCGCTGGAGGAGGCGCGCTTTCTGCAGTTCCTTTTCTTTTCCCAGTGGGAGCGGCTGCGCCGGGAGGCTCACCCCTTGCAGCTTTTCGGCGATCTGCCGTTCTTCGTGGCGGCCCACTCCGCCGATGTGTGGAGCCATCCCGAGCTCTTCGAGCTGGACGAGGCGCTGCGCCCCCGTTTCGTGGCCGGGGTTCCGCCGGACTACTTCGCCAGCGAGGGCCAGCTCTGGGGCAACCCGGTGTACCGCTGGTCCGCCCACGAGGCCACGGGGTTTGCCTGGTGGCGCCAGCGCATCCACCATCAGCTAGCGCTCTTTGACCTGCTGCGCCTCGACCATTTCCGCGCCTTTGCCGCCGCCTGGCACGTCCCCGCCGAGCACACCACCGCCCGCCACGGCCAGTGGGTCCCAGGGCCGGGGGAGCGACTCTTCGCGGCGGTGGGCCAGGGGCTCCCCCTGGTGGCGGAGGACCTGGGGATCATCACCGAGGACGTGGTGGCGTTGCGGGAGCGCCTGGGCATTCCGGGGATGGCGGTGCTGCAGTTCGCCTTCGACCCCGGGGAACGCTCGGCGTTCTTGCCCCACAACCACCGGGAAAACCTCGTGGTCTACACCGGCACCCACGACAACAACACCACCTTGGGGTTTTGGGAGGAGGAGGCCACCCCCGAGCAAAAGGCGTTCTTTGCCGCCTACACCGCCTCCCACGAGCCGGTGCACCGCGCCATGATCCGCCTGGCCATGGCCTCGGTGGCCAAACTCGCGGTGATCCCGGCCCAGGACATCCTCGGGCTCCCCAGCTCCTGCCGCCTCAACCGCCCTGGGGTGGCCGAGGGGAACTGGGGGTTCCGGCTCCTCGCCGGGGAGCTCACCGCGGAGCACGCCCGCTTCCTGCACACCCTTGCCGACCTCTACCAGCGCTTGCCCGGCTGAAGCGGAAAGCGGAAAGCCCGGAGCCCCCTTTCCCTCCCCAGCACCCCGGGGGCTTGACAGGAGAGAGAGAATCACCCCAACGAACGCCGGCCGTACGCGGCAGGGCCAAATGCAAGCTAATCTAGTCAAGGAGGTTGCGATGCTCGGTGCGTTGCTCCTGGCGGCCCAGACGGCTGCTGCGGCTTCCCCGGTGGTGGTCCCCGGCAAGGCGTTCGTGCCAGCATCCCCCGCTGTGCAGCAGGCGTTGGGGGAAGTGCGCCACCTGGTCCCCTGGGACCGGGACGTGGGCACCGTGATCCAGCGGGAAGGGCAGCTTCTGGCGGTGCGCTTCAACACGGATAAGGTAAAGGAAACAGTGAAGCTTCCCCCCTTCGGCGAGCCGGATATCCCCACGGTGCTTCTGGCCGCCTGTGGCGATTTGCTGTTGTTCCACAAGTTCCACGACAACGGTTTCAAAGCTTTCCTGGTGCGGGGAGGATCGCTGGTGGAAGGCAAGATGTGGGACCTCGCCTTGGCCAGCGCCAGCTGCGCCGGCGACGAGCTGCTGTTTTTCGTGATGCTGCCTCCCGAAGAGGAAAGCAAAGGACGCGAGCCAACGATCCTCCGGGTGGACCTCGCCACCGACACCGTGGAAACCTTGGCGCAAGCCCCTGCTCGGGAAAAACCCACCGATCCGCTGCCGGTGTACGCCTCCTTGGCTGGCACCCGCACCAAAAGCGGCCATATTTGGGCCGTGGGCTATTATTCGGGGCAGATCCAGCGCCTTTCCCCCCAAGGCAAGAAGCTCCGGGAGCTGGCGCTTTCCCAACCGCTTCTCCCCAAACCTATCGGCGAGCAAGAGCGCCGCGCCATGGCCGACACCCTCCGCGGGAGCATCGCCACCGACCCCACCAAGCGCCAACCCACCACTGTCCGCGTGCTCACCCCCGAGCGCCGCCCGCTGGTGCGGGCGGTGGGAGCCTGGGGGGAAACGCTGGTGCTGGTCACCAAGAACACCGAGCACCCCTACGTGCTGCTCCTGGACCCCGAGGAACAGGCCCCGCGGATCTTCCAGCTGCCGGACTCCTTCGACGCGGCCCGCGCCGCGGTCACCGCCGACGGCGTGTGGTTCACCGAGCCCCTGGGCCTCTTTCCCCGCGAGCTCTTCACCGCCCCCGAACCCTGACCCCCGTCACCGCTCCGCTGCCCGCAACGCCCGGCGCCGGACGACTCCCACCAGCCCCCACCAGCCGCGCCATCACCGACAAGCATCCCTCCCTTCTTCGAGGCCCGCCACGGCCCGCAACTGGTGGTCGTATCGCAGCCATGCCAGTGCAGCGTGCCCTCACCCTCACGGTGGGGCTGCAAGCCCGAGCTTTCGTTCAAGCTCCCGCTTTGCATCGAGGATAAGCTCCCTCACGTTCCCGAACCAAGATGGCCGGCTTGGCACAACACCCGGAACCTGAGAGGCCCATGAGTAGCAGACGTACTCGTCCACCTCGTCACCCTTCAGCGCAACGTACCCGCAAAGGTAGTGCCAGGTCGTTTCCGGGTTTTCCATCCGCAGCGGGCTGAGGCCCACCACGGGAAGGGTCAGAAGCAGCCGAAACATCAGTTCCTGGTCTTCCGGCTTGGCCTCCTTGGGGAATGCCGAAGCGAGCCAAAACACCTTCTCAGCCCACTCCACGAGCAGAAGCGGGTGGCACCCGTGCTTCTCGAGGGCCTCTCGGGCTACTTTCCAGCCGGGCTTTACGCCCGAAAAGTCCCGAGAACGTCCTGCC